>ERZ869929.560-NODE-560-length-20623-cov-5.989936_pt1 | contig 20623 bp, 20 predicted proteins | sample MGYA00579312_ERZ869929 | MGnify/ENA primary metagenome ERZ869929 (study PRJEB32216, sample SAMN09231818) | wastewater metagenome | place: USA: Maryland | collected 2016-08-09 | study: EMG produced TPA metagenomics assembly of the PRJNA472060 data set (Reclaimed... | reverse complement strand
GAAGTACTAGATACAGATAGACTGAAGTACTAGATACAGATAGACTGAAGTACTAGATACAGATAGACTGAAGTACTGTACCTCAACATCTACTAGAAGTACTGGTCTCTAGATACACTAAGTTTATAAGACCTGTTTAACTACTTCTGAGTTTCAGTAGCTGAGGACTAATTCCACCCTCAACTTCATCCCCTCAGAATATCAAAATCCATCTATAAGACCGTGCCTTTTGCCGTGTTATCTCAACATGAGCATTATGTTTTGTCTTATTCGTCTGCTGAGTAGCATCAGTCTTTGTAGAAGTAGTTTTCATCTATGTACTTACTTCACCTAATGCACTCACCTCTATCAGCTCTTCAGCGGTCGAGGTACGTAATAATCTAGGTCACGTACTCTTTTAAGAGGGCCATTGAACTTGAACTCTGTGTTCTGACACCCCACTCAACAGATTGAGGTATCATTCAAATGGGTCGCTCTACAAGTTTCTTATGTCCTGCTTATAGATGGATTGGAACTCTCAGTCCCTATCGCTTATATTTGTAAGTATATACGACTCGAGTAAAGCGTACAGGTTTTTGAAACTTTTTTTGCAAAAAAATCTGCTAAAATGACACATTGACAAAATTCGTGATACATATAGTATGTTGAGGAGGAACAAATGAGAGGACGCAAATTTCCAGCCATTTACAAAATCACGCACATACCAACAGGTCACTTCTACATTGGGAAGAGCACAAACGTCTGTGAACGCTGGCACTCACACCTGTCTCAATTCTTTGCTAGCAAACATACTCAACAGATGCAAGAATTATGGGACTCATCACACTATGACAATTGGACATTTCAAATTTTGAAGATATGCAAAGTAAAGGAGTTGGAAGACATGGAACAAAAATATATTGCGCAAGCAGTTGCAGATTTGGCAGGAACTGGAGACGAACACTACTTCCTCAACGTCAAAGACAATCCATTTTATGTTCGACCCAAAAAGTTGAGAGGAAAGAAGGAGAAAGTTGTTGAAGAAGACTCTGAAGTACCTGCCAGCAGTCAATTTGTGACCACGTTGGAAGTGGCAGGTGTGGCCACTCTAGACTAGTACCACCCAATACCTCAAGATGACACGCACGTTCTCTCAGAATCATTCTTTGGACAGTTACCATAGAACCCTATGGACAAGTTCGAGCGTGTCTCAGACGTGCTCCTAGAAACACGGGTGGAGAATAGTTCCTCAACACGCTCTTATTGAAATATTGCTCAGTATGTTGACGAGGTCCAAAATGTCAAGAAGCCAAGGAAGTGAGAGGAGGGAGTTGTGTAAAAATGGAGAAATGTCTCCTGATATGCAAGGGCGTCTCAAAGCACTAATTAGAAAGATGCCAGATGCAAAACTGGACATGGCAGATGTTCAATCTTTGGCGCTCTCTGTCTTCTATGACATTCAAAAAGATGAGGCTGCTAACGCACCGATGAAAAAGGTACAGGTTGAAGCACTTCGTCTCCTCTCAGAGACTCTGAAAGAGGAAAATAAGGATAAGAGAGAAGACAATTCAATGAATAATGAATCACTTCTACTACTTTTGAAGAAATAGGGAGACAAAAATGTTACAATGGGCTAAAGATAAGTTTTTGAGTAGAAAGTTTTTGACTGTGGTTGCTGCAGTCGCTGCTGCTGCTGTTGGTTTGGTACCTTGGACTGATGTAATTACTCTAGCAACTGCTTGGATTGCTGGACAGAGTCTTGTTGATGCAGTAAGTGCTGCAAAAAAGATTCCTGAAGCAGAAAAGGGCTCTAAGTAATAGATATTTAGAAGGGTAGGAGAAAAAATGTTACAGCAATCACACATAGTTCAACCACCCGAAACAGAGATACGAATGTCTCTTCAGCAAATTCTGGCTAAGTTAGGAAAAATGGACCGGAGTCTGAAGAGAATTGAGGAAAACGTTGCAAAGCTTAAAGCATTGCATGAAGGAGACACCCAGGTTGGAGGTGTTCAAAAAGATTGAGTCGTGTGACACATTCTTTTTGTTTGTGTTTGTCCCAACCGTTTGTAAGTAAAGGAGAAATAGAAAATGGCTACTGCATATACGATTAATAGAACGACCAAATGGGGGAACGTCATATCAGTTCCGTTTGACGTCGGTGTTGGCTCTGCTGGTGCAGGCGACACATACGATATTGTGATTCCTGGTGGATATTGGCAGATTTGTGGTCTGTGGGCAATTAAGATTGGTACTTCAGGTGCTGGTGATGCTGTTACTCTATCAGTAGTTGATAGTGCTGGTTCTGCATCAAGCGTTGCAACTTTATATTCAGGCGTTGCAACTGACAATACCATTAGCGTTGGTACAATTGCTGATGAGACAAAATTACTTGTTAGCCCTGGCTACTCTCTGAGATTAACTTCAGTTAATGCTGGTGTTGGTGCTGGTGCAGCTTGTAAGGTATTTGTCCAGATGGTCCAAACCAACCCGTAAGTTAGATGAGTAACCCACTCCTCTACTCAATATCAATAGATAAGTTCGTGGCATTGAGTAGAGGAGCTGGTCACCCCTAAGGAGTAAAGAAAAATGAATGCAAATAGTCGCTTAGGAGTTGGAGTTCTCAGAGATGAGTCTGTTGCTGGTTCCTATTCAATCAATGCAGGTGTTGAGGTTACTTTAGAAGCAGTTCTAACTTCAGTCTATACTGCATCGACAGGTCGCGGCCGTCGAATTCCTTTTGAAATTAGACTTGTAGCAGAAGCTGCAGGTATTCAGTTCAGAAGTAAGACTGCTGTTGTAGGTTTTCCAATTGCACCGGTCACCACTGGAAATCACACTTCAATTAATTTAGACAATGCTGTAAATCCAGCATCTTTCATCTTGGCAAATACGTCGGGTGGTGTTCTAGTACTCTATGTCCTTTGCTTAGAATAAGGAGAAGAAAATGGAAAAGGAAATGAAGGGAATGCACATGAGTGGTGACAAACCCGAAATGAAATCTAAAATTGCCTCCAAACTCCTAGAGAAGTTGGGTGCAATCGACCCATCCTCAATTGAAGCCATTACAGTTCAACTCGTTCTGAAGGATGCAAAACCCAAAATGAAGGAAGAGAACGAAATGAAGAGTGAAGAGGACAAAGAAGGGGAGAATGAGGAAGGCGACGAATACGAAGATGAGGAATAATGGCAACTCCTGATAGAAATCTTCTATTTCGTAATGAGATTGAAGGATGTCGTGACGATTTTTTCACATTCATCAGACATCTCAAAATTCGTGATAGAAAGGGACAAATTATTCCACTCGTTCTCAAACCCGCCCAGAGAAGGGTAATTGATGAGATTGAGGCCAACCCATACACTGCCATTTTGAAGGCAAGACAGTTGGGTTCATCCACAGTGTTGGCCGCATACTTCTTCTGGAAATCTCTGATGACACCAGAGTTCCGCACCATCATTGTTGCACATACATCTTCAGCAGTGGGTAACATTTTTGACATCTATCAAACCTTCTATAAGAATTTGCCACCATTCCTACAGTTCACAACTGAGAAAGCATCAGCACATGAACTCAAATTCTTTCATGGTGGATTGATTAAGGTCTCATCTGCATCGTCAGAATCTTTCCGTGGCACTACCTACTCCGCGCTTCACCTTTCAGAAGTTGCATTCTGGAAAGACATTCCAAAGACTGTTGCATCACTCTTTCAATGTGCAACTGCTGACAATGCATTCATTGTGTTGGAAACAACCGCTAATGGTCTCAACGACTTCCATAATTTCTGGTCTGATAGTGATAACGGCTTCAACAAACTATTTATTTCATGGTTGCTGGAACCAGAATATGCTATCAAAGAAGAGACATTTGTCAAACCTCAGGTACTAATTGACTATGGCAAAGAGTGGGGCTTGACAAAGTGGCAACTCAACTGGGCAGCAAGAACTTTAGCAATCAACTGTGGTGGTTCTTGGACAACATTCCTTCAAGAATATGCAATTGACCCTATCACATGCTTCGCTTCTTCAGGTGACCGTTTCTTTAGAGATGTCTATCCAAAAGCACAGTTTGATAGTGGTTACATTGAGTATGAGACACCATCTCCCTACTTTGCTTATGCAATTGGTGTTGATACAGCCTCTGGTTCTATCAATGGTGACTACTCAGCTTTCTGTGTAATCAGATTTGACACTATGGGTAACAATCCACAGATTGTGGCAACATATTGTGGAATTGAAACACCCATTGCATATGCAAATCGTGTATGGAAAGAGTGCAGAAAATGGAATGCAACTGCAGTTGTTGAAAGTAATGCAAACGGTGTGACAATTATTGAGTATTTGAGAGGTAAAGAGTGGCCAAAACTCTTCACCCGTCAACATTTCGATGCTGTCAACAAGGTGTGGACTGAGACAATTGGTTGGACAACCACTCAACAGACTCGTAACTTGATGCTTTCACATCTTCAAACTGCTGTTGATGAAGGAAGTTTGAAAATTATTGATGAACGTATTCAATTCCAAATCAACACATTCATCTTTGATTCAAAAGGAAGACCTGACCACACTCCAGGATGTCATGATGACCTCATTATTGCGACAGCCCTAGCATATCAGGGTAAGAGCCAAGTCTCAATCGACTTCTATGAGAATCGTCCGCAACGTCCAACCTCAATGTCTGATGTTGTTCTGTTGGAAAAGGCAACTGGAAAGACTATTGATGAACTTGACCAGAATGACTTCTTCTCAGGACCCTCATTTGTTGGATAGCCACAGGAGGCACGCATGTTCTCTCAGAGACACTCTTTAGTTTTAATGGTAGAATATATGGCTACTGCTATAAGAGTGTCTCAGAAGTTAAACGTGTTACACAGAGAGGTATCAAATGTCTAATAGAAGTCCAATCACAACCGAAGACACAGCTGGAGGACCCACACCACTTGAAGTTGGGTCAGTTGTAGCATCTACAACACCAGGTTATTGGAAAATTGCTGCTGCAGCATTGAGTGGTATTAGTGCTTGGGGTATATCATTCATAGCATCTATTGATGCCGCTGCAGCAAAACTTCTTCTTCTTCTAACAAAGGGTGATGTTGGATTGGGAAACGTTGATAATACGAGTGACATAAATAAACCTGTCTCAACAGCTCAAGCGACCGCTGACAATTTACGCGTTCTCAAAGCTGGCGATACAATGACAGGTGACCTCACTATCACTGGCAATAAGTCATTAGTGATGAGTCAAGCAGCCATCTACAATTTAACTCGTACAATTCCAACAGTTGTTGGCGACTACATTGAACTCTGTTCAATCACAAATGTTAATTTTGCAGGAAATGTTGAGATATGGTATAATGCTCACAACAACAACTTCTCACAGTCTAAACGCTACTTCCTCCCACTCAGTTACAACGCTACGGCAGGTGCATGGCAAAAGTTAGCACCTTTCTCAACAACTGGTCCTTATGTTGGTAATGATGCAGATGTAGAAATTAGAGTAAATTTGGGTGTTGCATATTTCAGAATTAGAAGAGCTTCAGGCACAACTGCTGGTGATGCAGATATTGTATTTCTGTTGGGTGGTTCTGCTGACGAAACAACGTTTACACCTCAAACTGGTACAGGTGCTGGCACAACACCAACTGCCTACTACTCAGTTAAAGCTGAAGCGACAAATTCAGACTTTGTGGGTGGTGGTCTCACAACGATTCCATTCACTAATCGTTCATTGGTTCAAGCAGGAAACTTTCCAATAGTTATTGGTTCATATTCACTATCATCTTGGGCTGGAACTGGTGCAAAAGTTCCACTCTTTGCTGTGTGTGCAACATCAAATGGTGGTAGTACACCATCAGCGGCTCAACCAGCACTTGTGTTAGGTAGAGAGGGTGTTAATGCGCAAGCTTATGGAAATATGGCTGAGTTTAAGCTTCGTCGTACTAATGCAGTTGGTGTTGAAGCAAGAACTGGTCTGACAATAGCACTCACTCATGGTGCTGCTGCAACTTCAGGCACAGATGTTTTAGATTTGAAATCTGATGGAACAACAACAGCAAATATACTTGTCGCAAATACATCACTTAATGTGGGTGGAGGTACGACACTTACGAAATTTGTTGTCTATACACCAACACTAACACCGGCATCTATAACAGCAAACACTATCGTTGAACAAACATTTTCTGTAACAGGTTTGCTTCTCAGTGACACAGTTATAGTAAACCCACCCTCTGCTTGTGCAATGGTTGCTCGCGTATCAGCTGTAGATACACTTGCTCTATCATTTCATGCACCTTCAGGAAGTACGTATACACCACCAGGAGGCACATACAGAGTTTTAGCAGTTAGAAGCTAGAAGCAAAAGAAAATAAATGAAGCTACTCAGTAAACTATTGCGATGTCAGTTATCGTCAAAACTGTTTTCGTCCATGTGACGTAAAAAGGAGAAAATATGCTCGATGTAGCAAGATTGGCCGAAATGGCAGCAAAACTCGGTACGCCTGAGGGAAGCCAAATTGGAATCGGAGAAAGTTCAGATAATCAGAACGCAGAGACCACTCAAACACAGAATAACGAGGTCGTAAAAGAGAGTGCTGAGAAGACCGGCAGCACAAAGAATGAGAGTGGTGATGGGGGACACGCAGTTCCATATTCTCGGTTCAAGTCAGTCAATGAAGAGAAGAAGTTTTTAGCCAAACGCAATGCCGAAATTGAAAGGGAGCTCAATGAGCTTCGTGAAAGAGAGAAGTTGTGGAAGGTTGGTGACCAAAAGGAAGAAAAGAGTCAGACGAAAGTTGATGATTCATTCTCCTCACTCTTTGATGATGACAATGAACCTGATGAAAAATGGGAGCAACTCAACAGACGCCTACAGACGTTTGAAGAAAGAGAAGCATCTGCACAGCTCGAGAGGGAGATTGGTGACGTAAGAAAGCAATATCCAAAGGTACCCGAGCAAGTTCTGTTGCAAGCAATCGTCAACAACCCGAAGGTTGATATTGGGAGCGTCGCTAGGAATTACGATGCCTGGACTGCTGAGATTGAGCAAAATGCTATTGATAGTTGGTTGAAGTCCAATGGTGGACGTCAGCAAGTTGATGTGGCACGGAGACCCCAAGCAGCTGGATTACATTCTGGTCCGGCAGGTGGTACATCTCCAAAGACAATGGGTGATGCAAAGACGCAAGCATTAGCTGCGTTGAAGAAGTCGGGCTTCTTCGGTTAATTAATCAACGTGGCAGTGCCACAAAAGGAATAGAAAATGTCAGCTTCCATCAGTACCCTATCCGCAATCTTAAAGGATTTTTATCTCGGACCCCTACAGGAACAACTTAACCAGGAAGTTCTTGTTTACAATCTATTTGAGAAGGCCACGGTCGATTGGTCTGGTCGCCGAGTCATTATTCCGGTTCACGTTGCTCGTAACAGCGGCGTTGCATTCGGTCCAGATGATGGTACCCTACCAACCGCTGGTCAGCAAGAGTTTGAGCCCCTTGAAGTGGATGCAAAATTCCTCTACGGTCGCTTCGCCATCACTGGTCCGGCCATTGCTTCTGCTAAGAGCGGTCCAAATGCCTTCATCACCTACATCGAAGCTGAGATGAATAAGCTCGCTGAGGATGTTAAGACTCGTGCCAACCAGGCTGCCATCTTCGGTGGTGCTTGCATTGGTTACATCTTTGAGCAGGCAAACCAGGCCACCTTCGCTTATTCAGGTCGCGTAAGCGGTCTGCAGGTTGGTAACGCTACGGACTTGGTTGATGTTGTTCGTTTGGACACCTACGCCACTTCCTTTGCTAACCAGCAAGTGAACGCCATCTCCTCAACCTCCATCACTCTGAATGCTGCTATCAACACTGCAATCGCTGGTCTTCCAACTGATGTGGTGTTTGCTCTAGTTGCTCCTGCTGCTTCAACCATCGTTGGTGGTGTTGCTGGTGGTTGGAGAAATGAGTTTGCTGGTATCACCACAAACCTTGCTGCTCCTACTCACTTCGGTGTTGACCGTACGACCGCAACTGGTGCGTCTGCTCTGCAGTCCATCCACAAGAAAGTTTCCACGGTTGCTGCTACTGGTTATGCAGCCCTCTCTCTTGACAGAATGCAGGCCATGTTGGACGAAATCCTCTTAACTGCTGATGCTTCACCAGAACTCATTCTGATGAATCCTGTCATGCGTCAGGAATATACCTCGTTGCTAGTTGGTACCAATGCTGCTAACCTCTTCGTTACGACCGACAAGGCTGCTAACGGCGATGGTGGTTTCACTGGTCTCAGCTACTCCGGCATTCCGATGAAGACCTCAAAAGATATGTTTAAGGGTTCGCTCTTCTTCTTGGCTCCTAAGCAGTGGAAACTCTGCGAACTTGAGAAGCCTGGCTTCGCTGACTTGGACGGTGCGGTTCTCAGCCGTGTTGCCAATAAAGATGTCTTTGAAGGATTCTTCAGATTATATGCCAACTGTGTCTGCTTGCGTCCTAACGCAAACGCAGTCCTCACCGGCGTTCAGTTCTAAAAATTGAATAGTTAGTTGGTGGAGAGGGTCCTGGGAAACTGGGGCCCTCTCTGTATTTTTGACTCAGTATGATTTTGCATTCGGAGTGAAAAATGGCAGAAAATTTTGACCAATGGCTTCAAGCACGCGCTAATGTAGCAAAGAAACGTTTAGATACTACATCAAAAGCTGCGGCCATTGATGAAAAAAGAGATGAAGAAACAAAAGGAACGCTTGCTTCAGCTGGTTCAGTTGTAGGTGCAATTTTAGGTGCATTTGCTGGCAATCCTCTGATGGGCATGCAACTTGGAAGCATGGGTGGAGAAGTTCTAGGTGATGTTGCAACTGGTGACCTTGGTACAGACACACTAAAGAAGAGCACTTCACTCTATGATGCCTACACTAAATCAAAAATGAAGTAAGAGGAGCTAAATATGGCCTTGAAACTGAGTGACATTGCCTCTAAATTGAGCGATGCAAAGAATGCAAAGAACACAGAAGAAAGAATGTGGGAACTCAATTCTCGCTTCTTGGGTGGACAGCAATCACTATCATATGATAGAACATTACAATCATACACCTCTCATAGGTCTTCCACAAACATTCCAAACATCAACATGATATTGCCCCTCTATAAGACTGTTGCAAGTAAACTCTCAACATCTTATCCAGGCATTGCAGTACTTCCAGCAACTCCTTCAATGGATGACATTGCTAAAGCTAAAGCCACTGAAACTGCACTTCGTTACTTCTGGAGAAGCGAGAAGATTGACAGAGTTATTTCACAAATGGTTGAATATCTTATTACATTTGGTAATGGTGGATTTTTAGAGTATTGGGACCCAGATAAAGAAAACATCTGCGTTAAAGCCATCACTCCATTTGACATCTTCTATGAGAGTGGTGTTTGCAGAGTTGAAGATGCACAGTGGGTGGCAATTCGTCAATTCTACGGAAGAGATGAGCTAGTTGAATTGTACCCTGACTTTGCCTCTTACATCGAAGAGTATTCAGCAAACTCCACTGCTGCAATGACACAGAATAGTGTGCAATATATGACAAACAACTACGTTCCTCCTGGAATGGTTGATGTCTATGAAGTCTACACTAAGAGTGGTGAGACTGGTTGGATTGTGGGTAATGAGTTCATCTTTCAAGGACAAGTTCCTGGTGGAGTATTCCCATTTCAACATGTCAAATGGACTGACATTCCCAACAGATTGTGGGGTCTGTCAATGGTTGGACCACTGGTTGAATTGCAGGAACTCTACAACAAATCCAGAGGCATGATTCTTCAGAATGCATCACTGATGGCAAATCCAAAGTGGCTCATTCCAAAGTCTGCTGGTGTCGCCCCTAATGCAATCACTTCAGCACCTGGTGAAAAAATCTTCTATTCACCCTCTGGTGGTACTCCTCAACAAGTTCCTGCTGCACCCATTCCATCATATGTGATTGACAACATTCGTCAACTTCAGACTGAAATGATGGATGTTAGTGGCATTCACTCCTCAACTCTTGGTAAGAGAGCAGTGGGTATTGTCTCTGGTAAAGCCATTGAATCACTTGCAGCACAAGACATCTCCTCAATGCAAATGACTCAAACAGACATTGAGAATGCTTGTGTTGACATGGCCAAAGTCATCATTACATTTATGAAGTACTTCTACAACAAGCCAAAAATGTATAGAATGTTTGATGACATGGGTGGTATCATCTTCTCAGAGATTGCCTCAACCTCAATCGTTGATGAACCTGAAGTCTTCATTCAAGCTGGTTCACTCTTCCAAGACAATGCTCAGGATAGAGAAGCCCGCGCCATTCAACTCTTGGAATTGGGTCTCATCACTAAGGAAGAAGCTAAGCATAGAATTGACAGTCGTGCATCATTTGATGATATTCTCAACAATCTCAAGGGTATGCAACATGCTGTTGAAATGCTCAATGCTGTCAAACAGGGTGCAATCATTGACGTCATGGCAACTGATGACATTAACTCTATGATTAAAGTGTTCAGTGACTTTATTGGAAGTCCAGAATACTACGACCTACCTGAAGAGAGACGCGACTACATGTATGATTTGGTCACTTCTCTATCAGTTCCTCCTGGTCCTGAAGGTGATGCTGCGCTGGAAGAGATGAAGAAGAATAAGAAGGTGTTTCCAAGAGCCACCAACCCAACGCTTGCACAGAGACAGATTGTGGGAATGGGACCAACTGCTGCTGCACAAACCGCTCAGGATGCTATTCAGATTGCCCAAATGGAGAGAGCAATTAGAGGGACTGCACCACAGAGAGAAGCACCACCTCAAGAAGCGGCAGTCAATGATGCTGTTAAGATGAACGGAATCAGTCAATAAGGAGAAGAAATGGCTCTCAACTACGTATATCAAGTCAATGACTATTTCAGAACTCTGGTAGATGAGAGTGATGCCACTTTCATGTCAGACGCAATTGTCACTTCATATTTAGAGAGTGGATATGAGCAATTTAGACAAGCGGTTTCTGATGTAATGCCAGAGTTTTATGTTGTTAGCAAAGATTACACACTCTCAAATGCTACAGAAGTTGACCTCTCAACTGTGGTTGGTCCCATCTTGGGTTCTTCAGTTGCTGCACCTCAACGTAGATTGAGTCAGTTGATTAGAGTTGTGATGTTGGACTCTTCCACCAATCAACCAAAAAATATCTTCTCAGCTGCGGCCTCTTACGAAGCAATGATTACACCTGGACCCATCTACCCAGCACGTTACTTCTTACAAGGAAGTGTTTTGAAGTTTAGTGGTACTGTAACTGGCATCATTCGTATTGAATACATCCCAGTTCACAATGTGGATTGGTCAAAATTGACTTCTGCAACGAATGAATGGATTGATGATTTAACTCCTTGGCATGACCTCATTGCACTATTTGCTGCATCAACTTACGGAGTTCCTGATAACGCAGTATCCCAGGCAGTTCAATTACAATTGGGTAGAAGATTGAAAGAATTAGAAGGATTTGTAACAAGAGGCAGAAGTATCAACGCCAACCGTTTCGTTCAAGTTGAGGACCCATGGATGCTCAACGGTGTCTAAGAAAAAGGAGAAATGATGGCTATCGTCGACAAACAAACCAAGTTCTTTCCTATTTTGCAAGCTGGTATGACACCAAATGATGCGAATTTTGGAACGGGTTGGCTCCAAAATATTGAAAAGTTTCAATCATCTATAAAGATTAGAGATGGTTTTGGAACATGTGCAATCATTGACTCAAAAATGACTGCTGGCAAACAATTGAGAGATTCAAATGTTAAGATTGGGTTGGAGAAACATCTTGGTTCTCATCTCATCAAAGAGACATCATTTGGTCACAAACAAATCCTCTCAATCTTCAGAGCCAACATCAACACTGGCGACTTCACCACAATGAATCTCAATGACACTGTTTTTGAGAATGCATGGGCAAAGACATCACAATATCGTTCCATCTATATTGCATTCGTTTATGACATCACAACTGAGTGTTGGGCAGAGGTTCCTCTCTTTGAGAATACCTCAAAAATGAATGAGTTGCTTACATTCAGGCATGGCAACTATGAAACAACGGTCTCCATGCGTTACAACATGGACTTTCAAGTCTGGACTGATGCTGGACAAAACACAATTGGAACTAACAGAGAACGTACAACTGATACAAATGACTTCTTCTGGTTCTCAGAATTGGATGGACGTGTTTACTTTGGCAACAGATACACTGGCGCTTATGTTTACTCACCCATCGACCCAAGAACAGACGGAAGTAGACGTTGCGATGTTAAAGTGACAATTGAAAGTCATGCTACTCAAGACTACAAAGAACCACGTTCAGAACACTCTTCAATTAGAAGTCTCTCTCTGAAGGATGGTCTCTTCAAGACTGCAAACTTCACCTACCTCACTAACTCTGAGTTTGGTAATCCACAGGCAGCATGCACACTGGGTAACAGACTGGTATATGCAGTTGGAAACTACCTCTTCTTCAGCGACCCTGGTGACCCAAACTGCATTGTTGATGCAAACGTACAACTATTCCCATCAAGAATTGTTGCTGTTGCTCCAACAATTGGTAACCTCTTGGTGTGGACTGAGGACTCTAAAACTTACTACTACAATCCAGCTGAAGGTGACATTATCTCAGGTGGCAAAGTTAGTGAAATGTCTGAATCTATCGGTTGCTTAGGACCCAATGCTTGGGTTAATGTAGATGGTGCAATCATTTGGGCAGACAAGAATGGATTCTGGAAGAATTATGGCAATACAACTGCCTCACCCATCTATGAACCCATAAAATCTTTCTTTGAGAAGGGATTGTCAAATCCTCTCTCTTCTTACTACACGTCTAATGGACAACCATCACTTCTCAATCCTCCAAAGACATTCTACTCTTGGAATGAAGTGACGCAAGTTGGTGTCAATCTATCTTATGAGCCTGTAACAACTTCAATCTACTTCAACATTCCAGAACTCAACATCACATTTGTTCTTGACAAGAGTGACTACTACATCTGGAACTATGAATCACTTGCATCAATGGTGAGTGGTAATGATGTTGTTGAAGGTATCTCAAATATGCCAAATCCTTGGCTTCTAACAGATACACAAGGTGGTGTATGGGCAGTGACTGATGTTAAAACAACCACATACACTGATGATTCAGTCTATGATGGTGTAACAACTGACTACACAGTTCCTGAGAATGCTTATTCAGTTCTAAGACTGGGAAGAGGTGGTGCATTAGATGCATCATTAGTTCCTGCTTATGAAGACAAGAGACGTTTCAATGGTGAATGGACTGAAGTCTATCTTGAATCAGTAGGTAATGACACAACACGTGACAACTCATACTTCTATATCGACCCACCTCAGGCAATTCCAAGTGGTTATGCATTCCCATGGGCAGGGGCTTCAGTTGGTACATCAGATGTTTCACCAATGTGGGTGCCCATCTCTCTAGTTGCTGAGTATGACCACATTGTGCCAGAGGGTCCAGCAACAACCAAGAGAAATGTCAATGAGATTTATATACGTTTCAAGATTGACAGAACTCATTGGACTCCCTACTTCAATGCAAATGCTAACAATCCTTATGAGATTGTTTTTGACATTCCAACTGAAAGATTGGGTGCAATTGCCTCTTACTATGTAGGAACTGCTGATTCTGCAGCATCAAATGGCGTTTGGATGTCAGATGTGGGTGGTATTGGTGATGTCAACGGTGCCTTCATCAACATTCACATCAAAGGAAGCGCTGGTGGATGGGCCACTGCACCAGATTTCAACTTCTTACCACGTCAGAAAAATCCTGTCATTCTAATTCCTCTAAAGAGAGTTGCAGGTTCTAACAATGACACCTACTACCCAGCCTACTCTTACACAGTGGGTCATCCACTCTCATACTCTTATGATAATCCACCAGTTACATACTCAAATTCTGGTCTGGTTGCTTGGATGGGACAGACAAGAGCGCTGAAAACTGCACAAAATGCATACTCAACAGTTCAGAGTGTGGATTGGGTGATTTCTTCAAATGAGATTAGTGTTGAGGAAGCTGGTGTGATGTTGGATGCAAGAGGAATCACAATTGATGTTGAATCAAGTGGTAATGCTACACAGCAGGCACAAGACCCAGCCATTAACTGGCCAACACGCCTCTTCAATGTCATCACATCCACTAACTACAAACAGTGGGCAGCACAACTTCTTGATTATGTGGGAACTGCACCTGCAGCAATCATCCGTATTGCCAAGGAGACAGTAAGAAGCCGATTGGGAACGAGTGCAATACAAACAAAACCCACCTTCAATGGCACTGGCACACAGGCAGCCAAGTGGGGTAGCGTTTCAGATACAAATGGAAACTTCCTGATTGGTGACCCTGGCTACGACAACATCAAAACGTCAGTAGGTGTAAAGGGTGACACCATCACAGTTCAAATGCAAGGACACGTTCTCTCACCTGCTGAGAAGTTGAGAATTGGTAGTGGTTCATTAGTGGCAAGAGTTGTTGCGGGATTCCGTAGAAGAGGTCGTTAATGCCAGTCGCAAAAACATTTCAGCAGCTGCCCAAACTTGGCACACCTGAGTCAACATATGATAAAGAAGTGTTGCAAAACAATGCTAAAATCATTCATTCGTTGGGTGTGACACTACCAAAAAATTCTCTGAAGTTTAACAAAACGAGCGGAGAGGTAATACATACAGTAGATGGTAACTACTCAATTGGACAAGTTGATTCTGACAATGTGTTGTGGAAGGGACTGGGTTCCAAAGTTGTTTCTGCCGTTTCACTTGATGGTGTTGTTTGGCAAATTGATGGTGTTGTATTTGAAGAGAGTGTATCAATTGCCGCTACATCGAGGTGCACATTTATGAATTGTCGATTTAACAAAGCAGTTAATGTTGCAAGTGGTGGTCGTGCCACATTCCTCAACTGCTCATTTGAAGGGACATCATCATGTATCAATGCAGGTGGTCCAGCAAATGTAGGCATCTTTGGACAGAAGACAAGCACAGTTGCACATGTTAATGTAACAATCATCTTTGAAGCATAAGGAGAATCATGTCGAACAGAAAAATCACGGATGTGCAATTTGAGGATGGTGTTGTTATATCAGGTCGCCACCTACAACAAGCATTAGACGATACAATTGACACATTCAACAATCTGGGTCCAGATATTGATGCTTCATCTTGGGTGCAATTGCAAACCTCAATCGGATACACTGAAAGACGTTGGGATTGGGACCAGAAGAGCGCAACAGGACCCACTGAAGTTATTCATGAAGCACCCTTCATGCCAGGACAAGACACAACTGTGACAAATCCTGTGGATGCAATTAGAGTGAAGGGCTACACACCATTGGGCATCATCGTTCAACCAACGCTAACATCAACAGACACCACTATCAACTACGGTGATAATTGTTGGGTATGGGAAGCATCTATCTGGTGTCAAGAACCTGCCACAATCAATGACATTGATGTTCATCTACATTGTGACATTGACTACAACCCAGCAACACCTGATGGTTATTACTCAGACAACTGGCAGTGGGGTGGAGTTGCTCCAAACCCAGACATTGTTAGTGGTGATTGGGTAGAGGATGTGACATTACAAGTTGTTGTGGATTCACCGCTTGACCCACAAGACCCAACACAAACTTCTTTAGAGAGTAACAAAACACAATTTTCTGTCGATTCACAATATTGCAACTATTCAAAGGATTGGAGCAATGACATGCTTCCATCGCCATCAAGCATTGTTGGATTGCCAGGAATTGATGTAAGATTGTGGGGGTTGAATGTGGGTGCTAGAAATATGGGATTGAGTATTCCAGCACGTTCAAGAGTTCGTTTCATTATTGTGTTGCCTGATTGGTCAAACTCTAATGCCAACAATCGCTGGACTGAACTCAATGAGACGTCAGCATATTTCAGTTGGCCATCAACACCTTGGCGTTATCAGGGTTACAGCATGACCATTAACTCTCTTGAAAGAAGACTTTCAAAGTAAGGTAAGGAGAAGAAAGAATGCCTAAAATCGCAAAAAGAACACTTACTCGTGGACAAAAACTGAGTGTGCAAGATTGGAATACACCAACTGCTGCAGTTGCGGGTGCCATCAATGGTGGAATTGACCCACAGAATCAACAACTTTCTGTTGCTCCCTTCTCACTAACTCTCAACTTTCCAAGATTGCCAGCTTATGCATTTGGTCCAGTTGATGGAGGTGACCCAGACCCAGCCCTTGTGGCAGTACCATTCATTCTGCCTCCACTACAAGATGATTGGACTGACACCATCACTGACCAGACTCCACTACCCATTCTGAAATCTGCATCAATTTCACTTGATACGGGAATGGGTAACAACATTGTAACTGATGCATTCGACTCTGATGATGCAGCAACCCATCCACAAGGTTCATCTTTCATTTCAGATAAGGCATACATTTATGACTTGAATGTTGCAATTAAAGAGAAGGACCAAGCCATCATCTACGGTTTTGGTGCAGATGCTTCAGCCAATGTACCAAGAAAGACTGTATGGGAGACATCTATCTCGGGTCTAGCACTCTTCAATGACACAGTCACACGTTTCAATCCACTCTACTTAGAGATTGGGAATGTGGTCATCAATCCAAAGAAGACTTATGTCCTCTACATTAGTGCTCCTCAGCTGTGGACTGGCTATCAAGATGATTCGGGACATACTATCAGAGGTATGCTCTCTAACTTAACTGTTCGTCTCAACTTTGAATCTCCACTTCTAACCAGAGATGGGGCAAATGAGAATGCACAAAACATTCCAAATAATGCAACTGGTGCAATGTCACTTCCTTCAGTGGCGGTTGACACTGCTACATCAAACTCTCTGATTACAGCTAGAGTTGGTACTGCTGCAAATGGTAGAGTACAGCGAAATCTTGAGATATTGGATGGGGTCGCTTTGGATGCTATGCCATCAGGTCGTGACATCAACGGTGTGCAACCTGTGACTGAATCAATCACATCACCTGCCGCATACACAGTTATTGCAGTTCCACTCTTTGGTGGCTGGAATGATATTCGTTCTCAGGATATTAACACTGTGGGCCTACCATATTTCGTTCAACGTAAACCAAGTGATGCATCAGACCAATGGCCTGGCTACCTGCTTGACAGACGTGTCATCACAATCGGTCAACCATTCACAATTCACAATGTCCTCTTTGTCCACAACTACTACGGACACTCATTCAGAAATGCAACGAGTCGCTATCCGTGGTATCAAGGCACACCAAGAACTGAATGGCCTGCCTCGATTCCTCCAGTTCCTCCTGGACAATGGGATAGTGCAATCGTTCCAACCTCAGCAAACTTCACAACTGCAGTGGGTGTTGGTATTCTAAATGGCCTGAGAACAGATGCAAAGAACTATCAACAAGTCGCTTATGCATCTTGGACTCCTGACACTAAACAAAATCTGTTAATTGACAGAATTAAGTTGGGTGGAAGTGCTCCTCTCTTCGGTGCAGGAACTCGTACATCTATCTCACCATTGGGACCCTATGACCAAGAAATCTTCCAGATTCCTGTTGTTCCAAACATCATCGGTGGTGGTGGAACGCGTTCCTACTATGACCAGGGTGGTCCCTTCTATGTGGGTAGAGGCAATCTCTCCACCTATCAGCGCAATTCAGTCGGTATTGTGGGTGGTGGAACTCGTTCACCTCTAACTGCAGGTGGTGAGACACAGATTGAAGTTAGGTGTCTGATGTATGATGTTGCTGGCCTCAATGCTGGTTCAACATCTGAAGACCCAATCATTAGAAATCCAAACCCAACTGATACATGCTATGTTGGCATGGGTGGTTGCTTTTTATATATAATTGGCAAGGCAGAAAATATTACAACTTACAAATAAGGATAGAAATGTATTTGATTTACAAAATCACAAACATGCTCAATAACAAATATTATATCGGCGCACATAAAGGTGAACCTAATGACAGATATATGGGTTCTGGTGGTTCAATCAAACAAGCAATCAAAAAATATGGTAAAGAGAACTTTATCAAAGAAACACTCTGTATCTGTACAAATGAAGAATCAATGTACTTCATGGAGAAAGTATTTGTTGGTAAAGAAGAAGTTGCTGACAAGATGTGTTACAACCTAAGAGAAGGAGGGTTGGGAGGATTTCCAAAAGATTATTGGAAAGGACGAAAACAATCTGAAGAACAAAGACGAAAAAAGTCATTGTCATTAATAGGAAATACATATACGCTTGGTCATACTCTCACTGATGAGCATAAGGCAAAATTGTCAGAAAAACTTAAAGGTAGAAAAATGTCAGATGAAGCTAAAGTTAAAATGTCACAGGTGAAACTTGGAAACAAGCATACGCTTGGATACAAACATACCGAAGAAACGAAAATTAGAATGTCAAAATTAAGAAAAGAGTGGTGGGAAAAACGCAAAGCAGAAAACGTCACTACAACAAAATAAACTCAGTATGTCACATGTCAGGAGGAAAAATGGAAATTCTTAAAACTGCACAAATAGCTTCAGCAGCCAAGAAAAAATTAGATGACAAACTTAATCCAAAAGACCCACTCAATGGTAGGAAGTTTGACATCTACAATCGCGAACTTGCACTTGAGGATGAAATTCTTGGTGCAATGAAGGGTCAGGAAGAAGCAGAAGTCGCTGCCGTTGGTGAAACAAAGAAGGCAGAGGGAACTGCTCTTCAGGAACTGCGTCGTTCTGCTGCTCAAGCACTAGCTGGACAACGTGGAACTGTTGAGGGTGGACGTGGTGTTGCACTAGCCAGAGGAACTGCCGCAGTTGCTGGTGAAAAGGCTGCTCAAATTAGTGGTGACTTTGCTAAACAGTTGAGTGATGCACGTAAGAGTGCTGCTCTGGCTAAGACTGAACGTCTTGCTCAGGAAGGTAAGATGTTGGAAGCCAAGAAGGCACGTTCTGCTGAAGTTGCTGATGCTCAGAATCAAATCAACAGTGTGGTCTCCACTTATCAAGGCAAAGTCTACACTTCTGAATCTGACTACAAGAGAATGGCTGCAGACCTTGATGCATTGGCAGCATCAGCCACTAACCCAGAGGTTGCAAAACTCTACTCTGAAGCGGCTGGTAAAGCACGTGCTGGCATTATGCCTACCTCTTCATTCATGGGTTCAACATTCGGTGTAATGTAAAAGCATAAGGAGAACAACATGGCGCGCATAATTGGCGATATTTCTGACGTTCTTAATTCTGCAAAGTTCAGATATAATTACGTCTCACAAGGCAAACAAGGTGAGCAACTTGGCACGCTTGAACGTCTATTGAAAGATGCAGAGGCGGTTGCAACATCACCTGCTGCTGTTGGTTTGGTTGAGAGTGTACGTGATGCATTTGCCACTCCTCCTCAGGGTGGTGGTGTTACATTGGAGCAGGCTGCCAGAGCACGCCGAAATGCATTTGGTAATGCATCACAGGAAGAGGTGGTGGCACCTGCATCTAAAGCCCCACAAACTCCTCAACTCCAATCAAAGGGTTTGCTTGGTCCTTCAGAAGCTGAACTAAACAAACTTCAATCTGCGTTGGGTACAGATTTAGCATCTGCAGAAGATGATGACCCAAACATGCAGGAAATCAGAAGGTTGGAAGCATCTGGCATGGGTGGTCCACAACTAGAGAAGTTGAAGAAGAAGTTGTTGTGGATGAAGAAGAACACACCTGAAATCTATGCTCGTGGTAGTCAGCAAAAACGTGATATTCCAAGTCCGGGTATTGAATATGAAGATGATTCAAATATGTTAGAGATTAGAAAGTTAGAGTCTGCTGGTATGGGTGGTCCACAACTTGACATTTTGAAGAGAAAACTTTTGTGGATGAAAGAGAATACTCCTGACATCTATGCTCGTGGCAATGCAATTGAGATGTCACGTGACGTACCAGATGAAATGATTAAGGGATTGCTTAAAGAAGAGAGTGCAAAGAGTGGTGGTTATTCAAGTGGTAATGCCATTGAATTAGCTCAAAAACTATCTGATGATGTAATTGCAAGAGATGAAGAGATTGAAAAGTTGGAACCCAAGACTCGCATCAATTATGAGAGAGCACAACTCATCATCAAAAATGCACGTCGTTATAAGAAAGATGTTGTTAAGAAAGCACAAGCTTTCATCAAACAAATTGATGCTAGCATTGACCAACAACTTGCTGTAAGAAATGTTGGTGAGGAAGAAGTTGCTAGTGGTTCTGGTGGCATCTATGATGAACAAGCAAATATTCCAACGGCAGATGGGGAGGGTATTCCTGTAACTCTAAGCAGAGGTAAGCGTACTACACAAATTGGAGTGCAACCTAGAGAAGTGTCTCAACCAACGCCAGCTCCACAATCTGAAGAAGTTGTCACTCCTCCTTCTGAAACTCCACCACCTTCTGCTCCTCCTGTTACAGAAAGGGTTCAAACTCCTTGGGGTGCAGTTGCTCGCAATGCAATCGACAAACGTGTTGCTGAACTGGAAGCAAAGGGTGGCATGTTGAGTGATTACGAAAAGGTTGAATTGGCAGGTTTGAAGTCAAACTTAACTCCAACTCTACCTTCTTCAGCACCTACCCCGTCAGTACCTCCTGTTGCATCTGCT
>ERZ869929.559-NODE-559-length-20669-cov-123.538954_pt1 | contig 20669 bp, 36 predicted proteins | sample MGYA00579312_ERZ869929 | MGnify/ENA primary metagenome ERZ869929 (study PRJEB32216, sample SAMN09231818) | wastewater metagenome | place: USA: Maryland | collected 2016-08-09 | study: EMG produced TPA metagenomics assembly of the PRJNA472060 data set (Reclaimed... | reverse complement strand
GTGCAAAGGCCGCGACGGCTAAGCGTGTCACGATTGCTCGACGCCGTAAGTCTGTAGCGGAATGAGAAAAGCCCCGCCGTAGCGGGGCGATTCTTACTGAGACTTACTTCAGCGACTCTAGCCTGGCGATTGCTACCTTCTGAGAGTTGATTGCCGAGGCAAGTCTTTGCGCGTGAAGCGGCCAGATTGCAGAAGCAAGAGCTTGCTCGTTTTGCTCGAGGTCGCGCTTGAGAGATGCGAGCCTATTTGCGTCTACCTTGTCCATTGGGTTCCTTTCGGTTTCGGTGCCTTGCGGCTTATGTCATAAGTGTATAGCACTAGACACTAGAGCACAAGTCTCGACAAGAAATATTTTTTCGGGCGTGTCGCCTAACCGTGACCCGACGACATACCCCGATTTAGACTAGAGCTAGACGGTTGAGTGTGAGCACCGCTGTCAAGGTTCAGCGTGAGCGCGACCACTATCTACTATCCAACTAGGAAAGGTTCCACCTTGTCTGAATTTGTCAAGACTCAGCAAGAGATCCGTGCCAACCTCACCGAGCAGATCCGCGAGACTATCGACCGGGCTGAAGCTGAGGCACGCGGGCTCGACGCCGCTGAGATCGAAAAGATCGACCGTATCGAAGCCGACATTCGTCGCGCCGACGAGGCCATCGCCGTCGCTCAGCGCAATGAGGAGCGCAAGGCCGAAGTTAGCCTCGCCGCTAAGGGCTTCATGATCGCTGAGCGCGAGGAGCGTAGCGACTCTGACATTTTGCGTCAGATTGCTGAGACTCGTGGCGCTCACAACTTCGAGAAGCGCACCCTCGTGTCCTCGAGCAACACCGTACCCAAGTCATTCTTTGACCAGGTGTTCGATATTGCTCGCCTCACTGGGCCCATGCTCGACGAGTCTGAAATTCTCAACACCACCTCGGGTGAGGATTTGACGATTCCCACGCTCAACGCATACAGCACCGCGGCGCTCAAGGCTGAGGGCTCTGCCCTTGACCCCAGCGACCCGACGTATTCGTCGATTACCCTCGGGGCGTATAAGTACGGCTTCTTGACCGCTGTCTCCAGCGAGCTGGTCACCGATGCCGGATTTGACATTGCCTCGCACCTGGCTCAGCAAGCCGGTAACGCCATCGGTTTTGGCGTCAACCTGGCCCTGACCACTGGAGACGGCTCCGACAAGCCGCGCGGTATCATCACCGCCGCGTCGACCGGTGTCACGGGTACCGCGTCGAACTACATTTTCACGGCAGACGAACTCATTGAATTGCAGTACACTCTCGATGGGTTTGCGCGTAGAAATCTGAGCGGCGTGAAATACATGGCAGCGGGCTCGACTCTGGGCAAAATGCGCACCCTGAAAGACAACGCGGGCAACTACCTCTACTCGGTGAACGTCGGAGCTCCCGACCAGTTTGCCGGATATGAGGTTGTCGAGAATCCGCACATGGCATCGGTCAGCTCGACCGGTACCGGTGTACTCGGTGTGGCCTTCGGTCACTTGCCGAGCTACAAGGTGCGTATCGCCGGTGGCCTTCAGGTGGCGTCGTCCTCGGATTACGCATTCAACACGGACACCGTGACGTACCGGTTCCTCATGAGGGTAGACGGCGATTTGACCCACGCCCAGCACCTCAAGCTCTGGAGGGCTAAGGCCAGCTAGTAGCTAACTACTTGAGGGGGCTCAGCGTCGTAGGTTCGCTGGGCCTCCTCTTGTGTTATAGTCGTAGAGCCTCAGATAGCTGGAGCGTAAATCTGTAGGCTGTTCCTTTCGGTTGATTGGCCCCGGCGTAACCCGTCGGGGTCAGTCTTTTTTGGTAGCCTTGGCGCATGAGAACCTACAGCCCTATCGACGCCGTTGTGAGCGTCGCTTCTAATAGCCCCTACACGCCTACGGGATACGGCCAGCAAACCGGCTACCTCGTCGAGCGACTCGTACGTCACGGTATCAATACGGCGGTACTGTCTAACTTTGGCCTTGAGGGGCAGCTGTCAACGATTCGCACTAAGCATGGCAAGGTGGCGCACTATCCTCGAGGGTTGTCTCTCTACTCTGATGACGTACTGCCAGCTCATCACCGTCATCACCGGGCTGGACGTGAGGACAAGCCTCACGCCGTCATTACTCTCTACGACGCTTGGGTATATAAGAACCCCGAGCTGAAGGACATACCCTTTATTAGTTGGACGCCTATTGATCACGTCACGCTACCGCCAGCGGTCGCTCAATGGCTACAGCGCGAGAACGTGACCCCGATCAGCATGGCACCTCACGGTCAACGGCTGCTCGAGGCCGCCAATATTCCCTCGACGTATATCCCTCACGGCATTGACACTCGTATATATGACTACACCGAGCATTGGTCTGATGGGGTCAAGACTCGGCGCATGATGGAGGCCGACGAGGACACGTTCGTCATCGGTATGGTGGCAGCCAATAAGGCCAATCAAGTGCTACACCGTAAGGCCCTGGCCGAGAACTTTTTGGCCGTAGCGCTGTTTATGAAGTCGCGGCCTAACGTCAAGCTATACATTCACTCTGAGCCTGGCATCGCTTATGGCGGGTTCAATCTGCCTCACCTATTGCAGGCTGTGGGGATAAACCCTGACAATGTCGTATTCACTGACCCGATGCAGCTCAGATACGGTTACACCGCCAAAGAGATGGCGTCACTCTATAGCGCGTTCGACGTGTTGCTCGCCACCTCATACGGCGAGGGGTTTGGTATCCCCACGGTCGAGGCTCAAGCGTGCGGTACTCGCGCAATCGCCTCAGGCTGGGCGGCAAGCCAAGATCTAGTGTCCGAGGACAGCTGGCTCGTCGACGGGTTCGAGTTTTGGGATGAGGCTCAACGGTCATGGTGGAAAATCCCCTCGGTACCGAGCATCGTGAAGGCTCTCGAGATTGCATACGAGGCTGACCGCGGCCCGTCCGAGATTGCCCGCAATTTTGCCCTTGGGTTTGACGTCGATACTGTCTGGCACGAGCACTGGGCACCGTTCCTCAAGGGCTACTTTGCTCGATGAGACTAGGTCACTACTATCACGTCTATGCTGGCGGTGACTGGCGGGAAATCGTCGCCGATCACGTCGACGCGGTAGTCAAGTCTGGCCTCATGGACGAGCTAGATTTCTTTAGGGTCGGCATTGTGGGGCCTGAGAGTGAGCGTGCCGAGGTGAAGCTGGCGCTGCCTTTTGCTGAGGTTGTCGCCGAGGCCAATGAGGGCTGGGAGCAGCACACCCTAGACGCCCTACACCGTTACGCCCTGGCCGAGACTATCCCCTTGGGGGTGTTATACGCGCACACTAAGGGGGCCTCATCGGGTGGCCTACTGGCTCACGCGTGGCGCGTGTCGATGACTTATGACGTCGTCACTCGCTGGAAGCAAGCGGTCACTCGTCTTGCGGTCAAGGATGCGGTGGGCGCGTTTTGGATGGACAGCGACCGCCCTGAGCACGTCGGGCACAAGTACTTTTTTGGCGGTAACTTTTGGTGGGCGACTGTCAACTATCTCAAGCGGTTATCGCCTATCAGCTGGGAGCACCGATTCAAGGCTGAGGGCTGGATAGGGTTAGCTGATCCCGACGTAGCTAACCTCCGAGAAGGTGTACCGATTTTTGGACATTTCTACACGCCATGAGAGTCGCGCTGATCACTGCTATCTATGGCGGGCACGATAAGCCCAAGCCGCTACCGCTCGAGCACGGGTTTGATGAGGCGATTCTCATATCTGATAACGGTGAGTTATCGGCTGAGGGTTGGACGTCGAGAGCTGTCCCTCGGGGCGCAATGTCTCCGAGGCTTGCCAGCAAGCTGCCGAAAATGCAGCCCTTCGACTACGTTGACGCTGATATCGCCGTATGGCTTGACGGCTCATTCAGCATCGACACGCCAGGGTTTCGAGACTTTTGCGTCAACTCTCTCGCTGACTATGACCTCGTCACTTGGGCTCATCCTGACCGCGAGAAGCGCGATTGTCTGTATCTCGAGGCGCTCGAGTGTCAGCACTGGCCGAAATATAACGACTACCCGATACCGGCTCAGACAGCTCACTACCGCGCCGAGGGAATGCCCGAGGGTTTTGGCTTGTGGGCTTGCGGTACTATCGCCTGGCGCAATACCCCTGAAGCTAGAGACTTTGGGCGACTCTGGCTGATCGAAAATATGCGCTGGTCAATCCAAGATCAAGTGAGTCTCCCCTATCTAGTATGGAAGCATCGCCCGAGGCTCGGAGAGTTCCCAGCCCACGAGTACGACAACCCCTATCTGACCTGGCATCATCACGAGAGCGAGCTATAGTGGCCGAACGATTAGATCCCGATGAGGTGCCTCTGGCGAGTGGTCATTTATACCGCTACGAGCTGGCCGCCTCATATCTAAGAACCGCCGAGCTCGTCGTCGATATAGCTTCAGGGGTTGGATATGGGGCAGAAATCCTCACCAAGAAGCCGGTCGACTATATTGGCATCGACAAGATAGAGCCAGCTGACGAGTTTGCGCATATCGGCATATTCTTTAGCGGTGTCGACTTGGACGAGTGGGAGCCTAACTTCTCATGGGATGTATCAGTCTCTTTTGAGACGCTCGAGCACGTTGCAAATCCGGCTCGACTTGCCGAGATACTGAAACGTGCAAGGCGGCTGATAGTGCTCTCAACGCCTACCAGGCCCACTAAACACGTCAACCCCTACCACTTGCACGATTTCACTGTCGATGAGGTGCTGGCGCTTTTTGATGACTGGGAGCTCGTGCACTTGGAGGATCAGCCGAGCGAGCTTTCGCATATTTTCGTATGGCAGCGCCGTGCTGAGTAACCTCATCGTACCCGTGCTGAATCGGTATGACTTGCTCAACCGAATGCTGGGCACGATTGACTATCCGGTCAAGCGCCTCGTGATCATCGACAATGGTGGCCGGTTCGAACAACTGTTTGACAAGCCCACCCTTGACCTAGTCGAACAAACGTTTGTATTGACGCTCCCCTCAAATCTGGGGGTCGCGGGGTCATGGAATCTCGGTATCAAGCTACTACCGCACGATCAAACCTGGACGATTACGTCTAATGACGTCTACTTCCAGCCAGGCGACCTAGAGATACTCTCACAAGCCTCAGGCGACCGTCTGAGCCTCTCTGAGGGCTTCCCGCACTATCACACCTTCGCGGTAGGCGAGGCCGTTGTAGGGGCTGTGGGGCTTTTTGACGAGCGACTCACCCCGGCCTACTTCGAGGACAATGACTATGAGCGACGCGTGAGGGCCGCCGGTTTCGAGGTTGACTATCTGCCAGTCAGGTGCGGGCATGACAATAGCTCGACGCTCAAGTCAAGTGAGCAATTCCAGCGCCGTAACGCTGAGACTTTCGAGTCGAATCGTGCCTTCTATGAGGCTAAGGTGGCGAGCGATGATATGAGCTGGGGCTGGGATTTAGCAAGAAGGCGAGCCGGCGAATGGCGAGCGGTAGACTAGTCTCGGAGGTTTCTCGTGGCAATCAGTAACGGATACGCGACGCTCAACGACGTCAAGTCGGCACTCAGGATTAGCGACTCAATCGATGACGGCATCCTCGAGCTGTCCATCGAGGCGGCATCGCGTGAGATTGACGGCTACTGTGAGCGGCGCTTCTACCAAACAACCGGCACCGCCGTCTATATCCCTCAAGACTCATTCACTACCGAAATCGACGACCTATACACGCTGACAACGCTCAAGACAAGCCCCGACGGGTCAGGGTTTACTCAAACCTGGACAGCAAGCGACTACCAGCTCGAGCCCCTCAACCGGCTCTCGGGTGGCATCGTCTCCCCATATACCCGTATCAGGGCGATCGGTGCCTTCACGTTCCCAGTGTGGGAGCCCAACAATGTCAACAACTACGAGGCTACTGTCGAGGTTGTCGGTACTTTCGGCTGGGGATCTATCCCGGTAGCCATCAAGCAAGCGACCATTTTGCTCGCCATGAGGCAATACCGTCGCTATGACAGCCCGCTCGGGGTAGCCGGGTTCGACGATGTAGGAATCATTAGGGTTGGACGTGTTGACCCCGACGTCCAGCGACTCATCGACCCCTTCCGCAAGGTGAGGATGGCGTGAGCCTCGCCGACATTCGCGCTGGCCTAGCAGCCAATATTGGCACCGTCAACGGGCTCAGGGTATACACCGAAATCCCCGACAATCCCTCGATGCCTTGCGCCGTTATCCAACTCAACCGTGCCACCTATGACGGGGCATTCCAGCGGGGCCTCACCGAGTACGAGTTTGACGTGAGACTCATCGTGTCGAGGGTGACCGATCGGCGCTCTCAGCAAGCCCTCGACGAGTTCATCGACGCCGGTGAGCGTAGTATCAAGACAGCAATCGAGTCAGATAAATCTCTCGACGGATCAGCATTTGACGTGAGAGTTTCTGCTATGGACGTCATCGACACGGTTACAATAGGAGAGACAGCATACTTTACGGCGACCTTCTCGGTCACCGTCTATGGATTATAGGAGCGCACCTTGCCCAAGTTTGTAGCCCAAGACTACCGCGTCACCATCAACGGTAGCGACTTTTCTGACCACCTTGCCGCGGTCACAATCGATATAACTGCCGAGGAGCAAGAAACTACCGCTTTTGGTAACTCGTACCGTCAGCGTATTGCGGGCCTCAAGGATGCCAGCATTTCGCTCGACTTCCACCAGGATTTCGGCGCGGCATCGGTTGACGCGACTCTCTGGCCGCTGCTCGGATCGAACGCGACCGTTGTGGTGACCCCGACCGCGGCTACCGCGAGCACCTCGCCCGCATATTCCGCCGTGTACCTTGTCACCGAGTACCAGCCCTACGCGAGCAACGTCGGCGACCTCGCCACGCTGTCCGTGTCCTGGCCGATCGCGTCGGGTACCGTAACTCGCGCCACCGCGTAGTACACTAGGGGTCATGAACCCCATCAACCTACAACTATCATTCATCGACGGTACGAGCGAGACTGTCTCGTGCATTGCCGCTGACCTGATTGAGTTCGAGGAGCACTTCGACCTATCAGTATCGCGCCTCGAGAAAGACTACAAGTTCACACACCTAGCCTTCTTGGGCTATGCGGCGCTGACTCGTCTCGGTAAGACGTCGGCAGATTTCGTGACCTGGCGCAAGAACCTCGCGGGGATCACTGATCTAGCTGTAAAAAAATAGAGGGGCTCGGTGACTCGAGCCTTCACTGGATGATCGCTACTCTGGCGGTTGAGACTGGTATCAGCCCGCGTGAGCTTATGGCGTTGAATCCGCGTATGTTGTGGACGATTCAGCGCTACATTGTTGCTAAGAGTCAGAAAATGTCGCGGAAGGGCGCACGGTAGACTTGTAGTCGGAGGTCGCCCGTCATGCCCGTAGTGCCCACTATCGACGCGTCTAAGCTACGCGAGCTGAGCAAGAAGCTGGGCGAGATTGACGCGGCACTGAAGCGTCAGGTTGGCAAGGATATCAAGGCCGCGCTCGGCCCGCTCATGGATGGGGTCAAGAATGAGGTGCCTCAGCAAGCCCCAACCCGAGGCTTTGCCCATAAGGGGCGCACGAGCTGGGGCTCGACGAAGATAGCCGCCTACGCTACCCCGAGCGGTAAGACGTCAATCGCCCGCCTCGAGATATGGTCGACGCCTAATAACGTCGCGTTCAAGATTGCTGACCTCGCGGGTACGCGTAATAAGTACACCGGTACCCGTAGGGCTCATACCCGTCGGGGCAAGTCTGGCCTCATCAATGTTGGAGAGTCTAAGCAATACCGTAGCGGGCTGGGCCGTGGCCTTGTAGACAAACTCAATGAGATACCACTGTCCTCGGGTGGCAAGGGTGGCCGTTATGCGTGGGCCGGATTCCTCAAGCATCGCCCCAAGCTCGTACGCGAGGTCGAACGAGTAATCGACAAGTTCGCCAAAATGGTAGAGAGCGAGGTCTACGGTGGCAGCTAAGGGTATAACCCTACCAATCGTCTACAAGTCTGACGATAGTGGGCTCAAGCAAGCCGAGAAGTCTCTGCAAGGTTTTGGCAAGAGTCTCGCCGGCATCGGTGCCGCTATCGCCGGGGCTTTTGCGATTGGCAAGATCACCTCGTTTGCCAAGGAATCCATCGCGGCGGCTGAGGGTGTCAAGGTAGCCAATGACCGCATTGAGGCGATTGCCAAGTCAACTCAGGTTTTTGGCACTGAGACTGCCAAGGTCACTGACCGGCTCATTAAGTTTGCTGAGGCGAATGAGCTTGTCATCGCTACCGACGCCGAGGTCATCAAGGCTGTCCAGGGCCAGCTTCTCACCTTCAAGGGGCTCTCGGCGAGCGCCGATGACGCTGGGGGCGCTTTTGACCGTACGACGATGGCGGCATTCAATATGGCCGCCGCCGGTTTTGGCTCAGCTGAGAGTAACGCTGTCGCGCTCGGTAAGGCGATGGAGGATCCCGTCAAGGGCCTCACCGCGCTACGTCGTAGCGGTACGGTGTTTACCGAGGATCAGCAGAAGCTCATCAAGTCGCTCGTCGAGACTGGCGACGTCGCTGGAGCGCAAGAGGTCATCCTCGCTGAGCTCGAGTCTCAATATGGTGGGGTGGCGGCTGCTACCGCAAGCGCGTCAGACAAGCTGGCACTCGCGGGCGACAATATCAAGGAGAGTTTCGGGGCGGCATTGCTGCCGGTTTTCGCTAACCTCGTCGAGGGCTTGCTGCCCGTTTTCGATCAGATAGGTACGGCTCTCGGTGAAGCTGCTACGGCTGCCACGCCAGCATTGCAAAGTATTGCCGATCAGATACCCGGCATCATTGAGGGCTTTATCCCGCTCATCCCACTAATCGCCGATATCGCCACGCTTTTCTTGGAGCTGGTAGCCGCGGCGCTACCGTTTATCTCACAAGTGCTCGAGGTGATGATGCCGGTGCTCGAGGCACTACTGCCAGTCATCATTGACGCCGTCGAGACTGCCCTCGTGCCATTGCTCGATGTATTTATGGAGCTAGTGCCAACCCTAGCGCCGCTTGTAGGCGAGATATTGCCCATCCTTGCCGAGACTATTGGTATCCTCGCCCCACTTTTCGCCACCCTTATAGCAACGCTCGCGCCAATGATTGCCGAGATATTGCCACCACTGGCCGAGCTATTCTTTGCTGTCCTCGAGGCCATCATGCCACTGGTCGAGGCTTTCTTGCCGGTCATACTGTCGCTCATCATGGCACTGGCACCGGTCATCATTACGCTGATCGAGGCATTCTTGCCACTGATCGAGCTCGTGTTACCGATCCTCGTGGGCTTGCTCGAGTTCCTCGTACCAATCATCGAATGGCTGGCCGAGCTTTTCTCTGTCATCCTCATCGAGGCGCTCACTTGGTTTAGCGAAAAAGTCGTATTGGTATCTGAGGGCATCGCGGCCTTCTCCGAGTTTTTCGAGGAGACATTCACCAATATCAAGGAGTTTTTTGTCACCATCATCAACACCCTCATTTCTGGCTTCGAGGGTTTTGTCAATGGCGTGATCGACGGCATCAACACCGTCATTCGGGCTATCAACTCGCTCAAGTGGAAGGTGCCCGCATGGGTTCCTAAGATTGGCGGTCAAACCTGGGGCTTCAACTTTGCGACGTTGTCCAAAATTCAGCTACCGAGAGTGGAACTCGCCGATGGTGGCCTAGTTACTGGGCCGACAAATGCGCTTATAGGTGAGGCTGGCCCCGAGGCTGTCATACCACTGGACAAGTTTGACAAGATGGGCGGTAACACCTACAACATTACGATTCAGGCCGGCGTAGGCGACCCGATCAGGATAGGCGAGGAGGTCATATCGTATATCAAGAAATACGAGCGAGCCTCGGGCCAGGTGTTTGTAAGTGCCTGACGTAACCGTCGAGCTTGGCCTTCAAAAGGCATTCTTACTTGACGACTCGGTGGCCGGCGTCATCGGTAACACGACGTATGTGCTCTCGGGTCAGGATTTCGTAGATATCAGTGATCACGTCTACTCGGTATCTATCACTCGAGGCAAGAACCGTGACCTAGACAAGTATGTCGCGGGATCCGTGTCAGTCGACCTCAACAATGAGACACGCCTATTTGACCCCAAGAATCCCTCCTCACCGTTTATCAATGACCTCGTACCGTTGAGGGGTATCCGGGTGAGCTTGGACAGCGTGCCAGGGTTCACGGGTAGGGTGACAGACTGGAATCTCAACTACACCCCTGGCGGTCAAAGCAAAGCTAACGTGTCGGGTGCTGACGCGTTCACGCTGCTAGCCAATCAGGTATTGACACCGGGTACGGCTGTAGTGCAACAAACCGGGGCGCGTATCGAGGCCGTACTCAATATGGCTTCGGTAGATTGGCCGGCAGCAGATCGACGTATCGATACTGGCCTCGCTCAGCTTGGCGCTGACGTGTGGACAGCAAGCGATAACGCTCTCGCCTATCTGCAAGAGGTCGAGCTGTCTGAGGGTGGTGGTAACCTTTTCATTTCTAAAGAGGGATATTTGACATTCCGCGACCGGTCAGTATCCCCAGCAACCTCGGAGGCCATCGTATTCGCCGATGACGGCTCGGGTATCCCGTTCACCGCGACCACGGTCGAGTACGGCAGCGAGAATCTCTACAATGAGATCACGGTCACCTCGCCAGCGGGTACCGCAATCGCTACCGACGCGACCAGCCAGGCCGCCTACGGTATCAGTGCCCTATCGGTTGACTCGCTAGTCTCGACCCTCGTCCAGGCTCAATCGCTGGCCGACTTCTTGCTCAAGCGATACAAGAACCCCGAATACCGCTTCCAATCTCTCACGGTCAACCTTGACGGCCTACCCGATGCTCAGCGTGCCCAGCTCCTAGAAATGGAACTAGGCGACGTCGCCCAAGTCATTTTCACGCCCAATGGTATCGGCGACCCCATCGACGTCTACAACCTGATCATTCGTATCGCCCACACGGTTACCCCGAGCCGGCACGATATCACCCTCGGATTGGGTGCTATCCAGTCAGGCACGTTCATCATCGGTGACCCCGTATTCGGTACAATAGGACAAGACGCCGTCGGCGTGCTCGCTTTCTAAGGGGTAGATATGGCTGGGCTCGGGTTCAAGGTTTTTCAGGATGGTGACGTGCTGACAGCTACCGAGGTCAATGGCTACATGATGGAGCAGCAAATCATGGTTTTTGCTAATGCGGCTGCTCGTGATGCGGCGCTGCCGACGCCCTCCGAGGGAATGTTTGCGTATCTCAAGGATACTGATCGGCTGATGGTGTATACGACGACCTGGAGGAATGTTTAGATGCCCGCTGGAGGATTTCGCACGTTCATTGCCGGCGAGGTGCTGGATGAGAACGATATCAACGATTACCTGATGCAAGGGGTACTCGTCTTTGCGGGCACCGCTGCCCGGTCGAGTGCTATCGGTACCCCGGTCGAGGGCCAATTTGCGTTTCTCAAGGATACTGACACGCTGACCTACCATAATGGCGGTTCGTGGGTCCCCTTGTCGACCGTGCCAGGTAGTCCTACCGCTACCGGTGGCAACGGTACGGCTACCTCCGGCGGTTTCCGTTACCACACCTTTAGCGCGGACGGTAATTTTGTAGTTACAAATGCCGGTTTGGTTGACGTGCTTATTGTTGGTGCCGGTGCGGGTGGTGGGCGGGCAAGCTCTGACCTTGGCGCGGGTGGCGGAGGTGCTGGCGCTGTCTTATTGTTCAGCGGCGAATATGTCCCGGCCGGAACTGTCACCGTAACCGTTGGCGCGGGTGGTGCGGGCTCCACTTCTGACGGCGCCAATGGAAGTATGGGTAATTTTTCCTCATTTGGCGGCATCAGGGTGCCTGGTGGTGGCTATGGTGGTGGACATAGTCAGACCGGTTCGGCTGGTGGTTGTGGTGGCGGGAATGGCTCGCGCGAGTCTGCAACCCCTGGCGCTTTGCCTGGATTTGGATTCCGTGGCGGGACAACCAGCGGCGTTGACCCTGACGCTGGCGCTGGCGGTGGCGGTATGGGCGCGGTTGGGGCTAATGCTTCCGGTGGTGCCGGTGGTGCCGGTGGGGCTGGCACTAACACTTATTCGACGTGGGCCACGGCGACTTCGACCGGCGTATCTGGTTTCTATGCCGGTGGTGGTGGTGGTCGCGGTGAGTCGTCCGCCGGTGCTGGAGGTTCTGGCGGTGGCGGCGGTGGCGGTGCCAACAATGGCACGGCCAACACTGGCAGCGGTGGTGGCGGCAACCGTGGGGCAAATGCCGGTTCTGGCGGTTCGGGTCTAGTGATTGTGAGGTATGCGGTCTAATGGCGCATTGGGCAGAAATAGACGAGAATAACGTAGTCGTTCGGGTGACTGTGGGGTCAAATGATGAGCCAGACGAGGGCTACCAGTGGCTCATAGATAACCTCGGCGGTAGGTTTCTGAAAACCTCGTACAATACCGCTGCCGGCGTTCACGCTCTAGGTGGTACCCCACTCCGGGGTAACTATGCCGGTATCGGTTATACCTACGACGAGACGCTTGACGCCTTTATCCCCCCTAGACCTTCCGAGGGCGAGTGGGTTGTCGACCCTATGACGTATCAGTGGGTACCGGTTGAGTCATGAAGCTAGTGAACCCGTGGCCGGCTGGTAAGCGAGTAACGTCACCCTACGGCCCGAGACGGCACCCTATCTCGGGCAAGCCTGGCGTGATGCACCGAGGCGTAGACGTCGCTGGACGCTTCCCGGTCACCTCAGCTGGCGAAGGGATTGTCCACTCTAAGGGCTACAACGCTAAGGGTGGCGGGCACTGGCTCAAGATTGACCACGGCTCGGGGATTTACTCAATCTATTATCACGGGCGCTCGGCGAGTGAGCTCAAGAAGGGTGACCGCGTCCAGGCTGGCGCGTTTATCTACGAGAGCGGCACTACTGGGGCGAGCACTGGCGATCATTTGCACTTTGAGATCCGTAAGGGCTCACCGGCTTGGGGTAGCGACGTCGACCCGATGCCCTATCTCCAAGGCGGCACTGGGCCTGGCTCTCAACCGACTCGACCTACCGGCAGACTCGACCGTGCCACGATTCAACGCTGGCAAGAACTACTCAAGCAAGCGGGGCAGAATCCTGGCGTCATCGATGGCCGAATGGGGCCCCGGACTATCAAGGCTATCCAGGCCAGCGTAGGCGTACGCGCCGATGGCGTACTAGGGCCGGTAACTAGGGCCGCTGTTCAGCGTCGTATCGGTGTACCTGAGACTGGCGAGTGGGATAGAGAGACAATCGGGGCTCTTCAACGTCACCTCAACGGGGGGCGATGGTGAGCGAGGTATCCCAGACTAAGACCGTGAGAGTCGACTCACACTATATCGTTGACCAGTTTGCCCGTATCACTGTCACCCTCGAGCACCTCAAGGACGCAATGGAGACTCAATCTCGCCGTGAGGACGCCCAAGACAAGTACATCGAGCAGCTGTCGCGGGATATTAGTGAGATGAAGGCCGACATTAGATCTCTCAAAGAGGCCAAGGTGCCCAGGGTGTCGCCGTTTGTGGCGGTGACTGCAATCGTGGCCGCAGCGGGCTTTGCGCTGTCTCTACTCAATCAGCTATATGGGGCTACCCCTTGAGGCCAGAAGCGGCCCTACAAGCCCTACAAGGCCATTTAGACAAGGGTGACAGCAATCCCTCGGGGCCTCGCTGGAAGCATCGCCGACGGCTCGTCTATATCTCGACCGGGCTGGCGATTTTCATGATCCTATTCGGCATGGCTACCTTTTGGTGGGATAGGCAAGTATCTGCTGAGGCCATCATCTCAGGCACGGCCATACTGACCGTCGTCCTCGGGGCCTATCTCGGTACCGCGACGTGGGATGACGTTAGACTATATCGAGAGCCAATGCACGCCGACTTTGAGGAGAATCCCGAGTGAAAGCCCGCCTATATGCGTTTGTCGAGTACTCGGGTGAGCGCGCCGTCAAGACTATCGCCCAATCAGCTCTCGCTATGATTACCGCGAGCACCGCCGTCGGCATCATCGATGTTGACTGGGCTCAGGTCGCCAGCGTGTCAGTATTGGCCGGTGTGTTGTCAGTGCTGACGTCAATCGCATTCCCGACCAAAGAGGGCGTATCGCCAATCAAGCCCGAGGGCGACAAGTGAGCGACCGTGATCGAGCTGACGGCTATGACGTGCCGCTAGATCCGATGGATATGCTTCAGTGCGATAGCTGTCAGTGAGCTAGCCAGCTGTAGATTGTAGCGCGGGTAACCTTGGCCCGCTTAGCTAATGCCTGAACGCTGATGCCCTTGGCATATTCCTCGCGCACGAGCTCGGCGAGGCGTTGAGTTTGCTTATCGAGTCGCTCGAGCTGCCATAGGCGCTGATCGGCGGCGACGTCCAGCGTGACCTCGTCAATGTCTAGTGTGGTGAGCATATCCATATTCTACGTCCAATCGGGTCATTTTGTGTACTGGTAGACACGCCGGGGTGTCTAGCACTTGACACTATCAGGTTTTGGGGTGATGATGGAGACACTCTAACCGAAAGGAGGCCCACCGTGGGCTACTTCAAAAACGAACTAATCGCCAATCAGGTCGAGGAAGCTGACCGTGTGCCAGCTCCCCGGCCAGCGTCGACTCACGTCGCTTTCCCGACTCGTCGACTCACCCGTCAGGCCGAGCGTGGCCGTCGATATGTCACTCTGTCTCGAGGCCAATACCAGGTACTCGTAGCGTGGATTACTGTCATCGCCCTCGGGCTTGGGATCCTCGTGGGGGTGGCACTGTGAATTGGTTACTACTCATTGGAGGTGGCGCTGTCGCTATCGGGTCAGCGTTTCTCACTAATGGTGCACCTAACGGGCTTTCGGTACTCGGGGTGATCGCTGCCCTTGCGGGGTTTCTGCGGATTGCCCGAGACGACGTAAAGTCTGGGCTCTAAGACGATGGCGCTCAGTAGGGGTCAAGCCGCCCCAAATCCCGAAAGCCTGGCTAGTAGTCAGGGCGTACTCGAGGCATTGAGCAGCGAGTGGACACTCAGCGCAAAGCTGGCGGGCGATTGTGACTGCCTGACGCCTGATGACCGGGTCGGGAATGTCCTCAGGGAAGTACACCTCTGGGAGCCGTTCGCACGGTACCTCACCTACGGCGTCGATGGCTACAAGAAGGTCGCTGTATGGATGTCCCTGGTCGAGCATAAGGTCAAGTGTAGGAGGTTTTGACATGGAGCTTCACTGGAATGTCAGTGTGTCTTATAGACCCAAGACGGGCAAGCCCGATGAGGTGTACTGGGAGATCACCCGCGATGATGAGATGCAAACCGTCATCGATGCTGGGCGTGCTACTAATCTGGTCGACGCTCTCGAGGATGCTACAAGTGCGCTCGACGATGACGTCATAACTCACTACGGTAGGCGATGATGATCGCACCCGAGAGATTTATCGCGAATAAGGCCGACGACTTTGAGGGCTGGCTACGCGCTCGCCGTCAAGGCGTCACCGCGACTCAGGTCGCTAACGCGTCAACCCCGGCTGGCTTTGAGCGTATCGCCGCCGAGTTTTTGACCGAATGGAGCGAGCCCGATAATCGGTACATGACCTTCGGGCGTGACTGGGAGGGACATATCGCCGAGTACGTCGAGGCCGAGTACGGTGTGGCCCCGAATGAATGGCTGATTTGTGGTGATGATCCTCGTCACCTTGCCACCCCTGACGGATTGAGCTCCGATGGTCGGGTATGCGCCGAGTACAAGACAACGGGCAAGGATTGGGAGACGATTGAGCGCTTACCGTTGAGGTACAAGCGTCAGGTGCAATGGCAGCTACACGTCACGGGCTGTGAGTTTGCGGTAGTAGCCTGGCTGCTACGCTCCGAGGTCGATGGTGTGATGGTACCGGCATGGTTCACGCCGAATGTCGGTATTGTTCAACGCGATGAGGACATGATCGGCGAGCTCGTCGAGACTGCTAACAAGCTCTGGGCATTCGTTCAGGGCGTCGACTAGAAAGGGACAACAATGGCTAGAACTTTTCGCTTGGAGGATTACGAGACGGTCGAGGATCGCCTCGAGAGAGCTCTCAACACTCACAAAGACTTGCGGGTGGTTACCGTGAATCACACCACTCAGGCTGACCGTGAGGCTCGCACTTGGATAGTTGAGGCCCGCGTATATATGAACGTGGGCGATCAGGCTGCCGACTTGCCCAAAGCTACAGGCTGGGCTTTCGAGATCGACGGTACTGGCATGGCTAATCAGACTAGCGCCCTGGAGAATTGTGAGACGAGCGCTCTCGGGCGTGCACTCAAGCAAGCGTTTGGCGGTAGTAAGGGGCCATCGCGTCAAGAAATGGAGAAGGTGCAACGTGGGGCAGCTCCCCGAGATTGGATCGCCGAGGCCGATAAGCTGGTAGACGTACAAGCTCTCCGAGTGTTGTGGGCTCAGGCCAAGCAATCCGGTGCGGCGAAAGACATACTTACCAAGCTGGAGGCCCGCGCGAATGAGCTCAGTACTGGAGGCGTCAGCGCGTGAGGTATATGAAGCCTACAATGAGGCACTATTACGTCAAGACTGGCTCTCGGCCCGCTTTTGGCGGCCCATCGTCATCGAACGATTGGAGCTACTAAGTGGAAGTGTCAAGCATCGTGATGGATCTGCAAGCACTCATCGAGCAGATCAGGAAGGGTAGCGACGCTCTATACAATGCTGAGCTGGAGCTGGCTCAGCGTGAGCTCGACCTGGATAAGGCTGAGTCACTTGCCTTCATCAATGCTGAGGGGTCGGTCGCTGATCGGCAGACTCGCGCCAAGCTCGAGGTGGCCGATTTACGGTTCGAGCGTGACGTGGCCCGTGCTGGCGTCAATCGTATCCGCACTAAGATCAAAGGGCTCGAGTCTGAGCTGATGGCTCAGGCGACTATCTCTAAGCTGACCGCGGCAGAAATGAGGCTGTAGTGATTGACTGGAGCGTAGCGATGGAGGCCCACCGGGCACCCGTGACGATGTCGATAGCGTCAGATTTATGCTTCCTCGTCGACTGTCCTCGATGCTACGGTAACTATGACTGGAGCGAGTGGCGCAAGGATTGGACACTCTGCCAATACTGTGTGTGGGAGGCTGGATATGAACCGCGACCAAATTGAGCGTGCTGAGGCCGTCATGGCGAAGCTCAAGGGTATCGAGCGTCGTATCGTCGTCGCCGAGGAGGCTCGCAAGTGGAAGCGACCAAAGTCACTGGCTCAAGCTAAGACGAGGCGCGAGTACCAATTCACCGAGGAGCAACTACTGATCGCCGAGCGCTCCCTGGCTCGCAAGGGCTAGGGCTGTACACTGGTAGACGTGTCTGGGGCGTCATCACGTCGTAAGGGTAACCGCGCTGAGGTCGAAGTGGTGCGAGTCTTACGCGACGCCGGATACGACGCCGACACGTCGAGGCTGACTCGGCCGAGGAAGCTATCGAACTGTTCGACAAGTACCGGGAGATTGCTGACGAACGTGAGGCCAACTTGGTCACGGGAGTCAGCTTCAACCAGAACTATTTGCACACCTATAACGAAAACATGGAGGAGCTGTGATGATTGACTACGACAAGGGATACCAGGACGGTGTCCGGTATGCTGTGGAGTATCTTGCCAAGGGATATCAGGACGGTGTCCGGGATGCTGTGGAGTATCTTGCCGAGGTGTATGGCGAGGGGATATATGAGACAAGTGTGTTCGATCGATTGGAGGTAACACGATATGAGTGATGTAGTGGGAATGATTGCTGACTATGAGGCTGGATATGAACCGCGACCAAATTGAGCGTGCTGAGGCCGTCATGGCGAAGCTCAAGGGTATCGAGCGTCGTATCGTCGTCGCCGAGGAGGCTCGCAAGTGGAAGCGACCAAAGTCACTGGCTCAAGCTAAGACGAGGCGCGAGTACCAATTCACCGAGGAGCAACTACTGATCGCCGAGCGCTCCCTGGCTCGCAAGGGCTAGGGCTGTACACTGGTAGACGTGTCTGGGGCGTCATCACGTCGTAAGGGTAACCGCGCCGAGGTCGAAGTGGTGCGAGTCTTACGCGACGCCGGATACGACGCCGACACCTCGAGGCGTGTACGCGGTGGATATCAGTCGGGTGAGGATATTGTGAGTGACTTTCCCGCGTCGATCGAGGTCAAGAATCAGGCCCGGCTTGACCTTGCCGGATGGTATCAGCAAGCCTCGGCCCAAGCTAATGGAAACCCGGCTATTGTGGTGCACAAGCGTGTCGGCAAATCGAAAGGCGAGGAATGGTGGGTAACGACAACCCTCGAGGATCTACTGTCTATTATCAAGACGATTTCGTCACGCTCTATCTAGGCGACTGTCTCACTCACACTCAATGGCTAGATGGTGACGTGCTCGTCACTGATCCGCCGTACGGTATTAGCTACTCGCCTAACAAAGGCGGCTACAAGGGTAAGGGTAGCCAGACACGGCTTCCCAAAATCATCGCTAATGACAGCACCACCGAGATACGCGACGAGGTGCTCGAGTTGTGGGGTGAGCGACCCGCGGTAGTTTTTGGCTCATGGCGGATGCCACGCCCACCTCGCACTCGGCATCGACTGATCTGGCACAAGCAAGGCCAAGCGCCTGGGCCGGCCAATGCGCCGTTTATGGCGCAAGACGAGGAAATCTATATCTGGGGTGACGGGTTTGTCTCGACGTCGCCACCTATGCGCTCGGTCATCACTACCACTGAGGCGAGATCAGTCGAGGTAGCGAAAATCGGCCACCCTACACCTAAGCCGGTAGGGCTAATGGAGCGGCTGATCGAGCGATGCCCGCCAGGCATCATCGTTGACCCTTTTGCAGGGTCAGGGGCGACACTTGTGGCAGCCCGTAACCTGGGCCGAAAAGCTATCGGCGTCGAGCTCGAGGCGAAATATTGTGACCTGATTGTCGACCGGCTAAGTCAGCAAGCATTCCAATTCGAGCTGGTATGAGCGTCGGTAAGCAATCCAAGCGGCAGCTGGACAAGATCCGGCAGCTCGTCTTTGATCGTGATGGCCAGCACTGTATAGCCGCCGGTCAATATGGCTTTTGCGGTGGGCCGCTCACTCTCCAGCATCGAGTAGGGCGAGGCATGGGAGGCAGCGCCAAATATGACACACCGGCGCACCTTGTCACCTTTTGCGCTATCCACAATGAGCTACAAACCGCGAACGCGACGTTTGCGATGCTCTGTCAGTCTCGGGGCTGGTCGATACCTCGATGGGCTGTCGACCGTGTAGCAATCACTGTGATCCCGTGTCACTATCCTGGGCTGGGCTGGCACTTGCTCTTTGAGGATGGCACTGTCGAGCTTGTGCCGGCGATGGAGGCTAACGCGATGCTTCTAGCGTTATATGGTGAGCACTGGCGTTTCTGACGACGACCAGGGTATAGTCTGGTAAAGAGATAGGCCCCGAGAGTGAAACTCGAGGCCTATCAAAAAACCGGTAATGCGACTACCGGTTAGACATAAGTCTAGCCGGAGAAGGGCTAGACAATGGAGCATTTGTATCGAATCTACGATGAGGCCGACCGGATTCTCTATATTGGCATCAGTAATCAATGGCGCGAGCGGTTGCATTCTCACGAGAAGGCCTCGCCCTGGATGACTGAGGCCGTAACAATACGGCTCGAGAAATATCCCAATCGTAAGGCCGTTGAGGCGGCAGAACGTGAGGCCATAAGGCTCGAGCGACCGCTCTACAATAAGCGGTTTAGTCTCGATTTCGAGTCTAAGAATGCGCACTTCCAAAAGCTCAAGTTTTGGATGCTCAATGACGTGGATGTAGACGCGACTCACGAGGATCTAGTCTCGATGGGCCGTCACGCCTACGCTCGGATCGGCGCTAAACGGGCAAAGTCAAAATATGCAGCGCTGGCTTTTCATATCGCTTACGCGAGCCAGCCATCTCACTCATGCCGGAACTGCCAGGCGCTCATCGAGGATACTCAGGTGCGCCGTTGGGCTGTGATGGCGCTAAATGACACTAAGGAAGGTATCTGATGAGCTCTGACATTCAGGTCGAATACAAGTTTGCGATTGTCCCCGAGTGGATCATCGACCTCGACATATCGAGCACCGCATTCAGGCTCTACGCGGTACTAGCTCGCTATGCAGACAATCACACTCACCGGGCATTCCCATCGCGCGAGACACTCTCTCAGCGGCTTAGGTGCTCAATCAAGACGGTTGAGCGAGCGGTGCGCGAGCTTCAGGCGACTGGAGCTATACGATGCGAGTCTCGCGGTAGATACCAGTCGAATATGTACACCCTCATCGTGACCCCGCCGAAGGTGGACAAAAATGTCCCCGGGACAAAAATGTCTGACGAGGGGACAAAAATGTCCCGACGAGTGGACAAAAATGTCGCCCTAACTATACCTAAGGAACTAGACCCTATAGAACTAGAAGGTGCGCGTGATCGATTCGATGATTTCTGGGAACTCTACCCGCGCAAGGTGGGCAAGATAGCAGCGAGGAGAGCCTGGGATCGACTGACCGTCAAACCCGAGATTGTCATCGAGGGTGTCGAGAGAATGATCGCTGACCCTAATCTGCCATCGCTCGAGTTTCTACCTCACCCTTCTACCTGGCTAAATGAGGGGCGCTGGGAGGATGAGCCCTATCCGGCGAGGAAGCCTGAGGGGTTTCTGAGGCCGCCGGCTGAGGGGCCGGGGCGTGGGGATTGGAAGCGGTGGTATCACGA
>ERZ869929.556-NODE-556-length-20761-cov-6.075582_pt1 | contig 20761 bp, 36 predicted proteins | sample MGYA00579312_ERZ869929 | MGnify/ENA primary metagenome ERZ869929 (study PRJEB32216, sample SAMN09231818) | wastewater metagenome | place: USA: Maryland | collected 2016-08-09 | study: EMG produced TPA metagenomics assembly of the PRJNA472060 data set (Reclaimed... | reverse complement strand
TCAAGGTACTGGCGGAAGGCGGAGGTGTTCATGTAAAATTCGATGTCGATCATCGGCGCTTCCTTTCTGCGGGCATGTCAATCTCTATAATGACGTTTTCCATGCGGCTGTTAAGTTTCTTCGCCAGTTTTTCGATTCTCGCTTTTGTAGCCTGCGGGAATGACAAGAGACGCTCGACCTTTACCCGCTTGATGGGCATCCACGGGAAGAAATGTTCCTTAAAGGCTTCCCACCAGTTCGCCGGGTAATACACATTTTCCCCGACCCTAATCATATATTCTTTGACAAGAAAGCGCACAATAGCCTCATCGCCGCCTGCAAGTTCATCGTGGATACTGATGTCAACGTCAATATTTTCTAGCGGAACGTTGGCGAGCATAGCAAAACGCTTCCGCATTATCTCGAAACGTGCGGTGGTCTTTTCTGTTGTCATCTCCTCGGTTTCCTTTCCATCATTCTCTCGACGATCCAGAAATCCAGTTCGGTGTCGATGTCCCACGCCCGCCAGCGGGGGATTTCGACAATGCCCATGCCCGCCTGTGACCAATGATCATTCTCGAACAGGGTAGAACGCTCCCCGGCAACCACCGCCGGGGAGAGGTCGTACACCTTCGGCGCATCCTGTCGGCGGGTGGTGTACCCGGAATTTATGTAGCAGACGTGGACGTAATCACCAACCCTTTCAACCATGTTGAAATAGGGATTGCGATTGCTTTCAGTCGCGGTGAAAACTACGTCATAACCTTGGCGCAGTTTACGTACCGCCGCCTCGATGTCCTGCGGCTCGCGCAGGGGGCAGCCAATGTCAAGGTCAACGAGGAAGTCAAAGTAGTTGTAGCGGGCGATGTGCCTGAACACGTCCCACTTGCTCGCCGTGTCGGTCGCCAGTTCGGGCGGGCGCAGTTGCACCTCGACGCCGCGCTCCTCTGCGTAATGCGCTATTTCCCCGTCATCCGTGGAGACGATGATCTTATCCAGGATGGGGGAGGCGAGAGCGCAGTCGATTGTGTAGGCTATTAGGGGCTTTCCCGCCAGCGGGCGGATGTTCTTGTGCGGTACGCCCTTGCTTCCTCCGCGGGCGCATATCGTACCGAGTATCATGGGTCAATCCTTTCTCTAGATGCCTCCAATTATAAACCCATTTCCTGCCCGGTGCTACTTTGCGGGATGCTTTTCACACCGGGACTTATGGGCATGACGGGACGGGAGGAGCGCCCCGATGTTGCTATGTATTGCCAGCGGTCGCCAGGTCCAGCAGGGTGTCAAGCACCTTCGGGGAGCGCCGCTTGTCGGTCGGCTCCAGCCTGCATTGACAACGCCAACCGCCGCAGTCGAGCATATCATTTGGCGGCTGTTGCGGCTTGAAGCCGGATTGCTCCCACTCCGCCGCAGTTGCCACCAGCCCGTTCAGGCGGGCGCAGGTTTCACAATGCTCGGTGTCGCCGTAAATCCATTCAAATTTATCCTTCGGCTCGGCGGTCTCCAACTTGGCGATATTCACGACCTCGTTATATCGGTTCGCCCACAGGTCAGCGCGGGCGAGCAGCGGGTCGATGGGGGTCTTATCCCTTGCCGCCGCCTCGATGTCGCTGATAAACCCCTCGACAAATTGAAACTCGTAATCAATCAGTTCCTGGATGCGCGCTTCCCACTCATCGGTCATGTCCTGCGCCGGATCCAATTCATTCGCCCGCATCCCTTCATTCCAGGCACGCCGGATCTGCTCATCCAGCAGGCGGGTCATTTCGCCGAGGAACGTGTCCGCCGTGATGCGGTCGTTGTACAGGTCACGCACGGCGCGGGAGAGTACCCGCAGGTAATACGCCTCGGTCTTGACCTCAAGGATGCACAGGTCAACGGCAAGGGCGAGCGGCAGGTCAACGCCCGCCTGCTCGCACAAGTCCACCGCCGCCCGGAGCGCGAGATATTTCACGTCAGCGCCCTCGTGGTATCGCTCTCGATGGTGAATGTCCCGTATGACGGGGTTGCTACTGCGGCGGCGATGAGCGTCTGGACATCCTGCACATACGCGCCGGGGTAGAGCGTGGCGGTAGCCGCCTCGTCCAGCACGACGGTTATATCGCCATCCGTTGCGTCGTCAATCGTGATGCTTCCCTGTGCCGCCGTACCAGCCGCGCCGTTCAGGTACAGCAACCCGTCGCCAACGCCGGTCGCGTTCTTCTTGACCTGCACGATGCTTGCGCTATCGGCATCTTCCGGGGATGACTTGATGGTGAACCAAATCGAGGTGTACCCGACCAGGCTTCCTAAATCGGTGATGGAGATTGCCCACGAGTTGCCGCGCTTGCGGACGATTGCGCCCGCCGTTCCGGGTGTCGATGGACTGGCAACCTGCGCGATGATCGCCGCCCGCAGGCTTGCTTCGTCAACGTTCTCGACCCACTCGTACCAACGCACGATGGTGTTGACGGCGGTATCCGCCGCCAGCCCGTCCGCATAGAGGGTCAAGACATCGCCCGACTTGACGCTGAAGGTACGGGATTGCCCGCCGATGGCAGTCTCTCCCGTGAGCGCGGTCATGGTCGTGCGTGGCAGCAGGATGTAATCACTCCCCGCCCCGTTGATCTGCCGCTTTAGGTAGAGGATATAATCGCCATCCCCGGCAACGCTGTCAAGCGAAACATCGCACAGCAGCATCTTGTTAGCGGTCGCCGTGTACGCGCCAATGGCAACGGCGGAGGAAATATTCTTGCCCGTGAAGGTGTCGGTCTCAAGCCATGTAATCATAATACGCTCCTAAAATAGCGCGCTGAACGCAGCGCCGTTTAGATTTTTTGTGTCCGCCCCTTCTTGGGTGGCACGGCTGTTTACATCGTTCCCGGATACGTCATATCCCGCCCAGGCAAGGCGCAATTCTGCGATGCTCTGGACATCGTTGTCGGCGCGCAGGACACCAAACTTGACGCTGGACGCCTCGATATTATAGGCGTTGTAATCACATACACACCCGCCAGAGTCCTCGGTCGCATCGCCCCAGCCCATGATATACGCTGTGCCGGAGGCGATAACGGTATTATTTGTCACGGTGTCAGCGCCCGACTTGTCGCCTGTGTCGCCAGCGCCCACGCGGATGCATGGGCCGCCGACCGCGTTCGTGATGGTGTTCCCGGTCGCCGTTGCGTTCGTGGCCGCCTTGAAATACAGACTTCCGTTCGTGCCGTTGTTGATCGTATTATTCAGCGCCTTGCATCCGCTGTTCTGCTTGAGTACCAGCCCCAGGTCGCCGCCGTTGATGGTAGAGTTCTGGACAACCACGCCGCCAGCCCCATACCCGACAAGTACAGCATGGGAGGTCGTGCTGGTCGCCGTCACCCCGGAGATTGTGCCCGTCACGCTCGTGGTGCTGGTTGTGTCCTTGCCGTACACGAGAGCAGGAAGCGCTGGGGTTGTAAACGTCCCGCCGCTGGTCACTACATTTGTCCCGCCGTAAGCGTACAGGCAGTATGAAGTCGAGGTGATGGTGCAGTCGGTGATATAGATATTGCTGGTCGTTCCGCTTCCGCCCGTGGTGACGGTCATTCCATAAGCAGCATCCGTCCCGGTGCAGGAAATTGTACAACCCGTGAGGGTGATGTTATTGACCACATACGTGGATGTGTCCGCGATGATAACGCCGATGCGAACATCTGCGGCAGAAGTCAGTACAACGAATTTGCAGGAAGTAAAGGTAATGTCTGACCCGCGAATAATGCGAAGCGCGCCGGATGTCTGCTCGTTCGTCCGCATCTTGAAGGTCAAGTTTTGAAATGACAGTTTCCCGCCGTTCGCCTGGATGAGCGTATTGTAGGTCGTTCCCGATGCGCCCGTGATGATAACGTCATCCGCGTTGCCGCTTTCGCTCCCAATGGTCACGGTAGAGGCAAATGCGGCGGTGATGAAGAAGTAACCGCTTCCGCTGTTCTCGGCGTACGTCCCCGCGCCGATAAGCAGGGTGTCACCCGCAGCAATGGACGTGATGCCCTTTTGGATGGTCAGCCAGGGCGCGCCCGTTGAGCCGTCACCTGTGCCGTCATCGCCTGTTTTTCGGACGTAGTAAGTTGTCATACTACCCTGCCTTCGGCTGTTGCCTCTTTCTCAATTCCTCGTTGATCGCCCGCAGGTTCGCTTGCGCCTGCTCGATGAGCGCGAGTTGGTCATAGGCCATCGCCTTCAATTCGATCTCGGTTGCGTTCTCAAGGACGAACTGCTTCGGTTCTACTTTCGGTGCTTCTTTCGTGGTCATTTGATTATCCTTTCTCTATTCGGTACGTCTGCCTGCTTCCGGTTGCCGCAGGTAAGGTAATGGTCATGGCGGTGGTTTTGTTGCAGACGATGACCTCATCGTTTGCGGTTGCGGTGTAATCTGCGGTCTTGACAACTACTGCGGGCTTGCGTCCCGCGCTAACAGAATACCCGCGAAACGTGACGTTCCCGGCCTCGTCCACCTGCACAGCACTACTTCCAGGTACAAGTTGCTTCATTTGACCTCTGGTTGCGTCCCGTCAAGGAAGTGCTTGACCGTCCGGCGCAGCGTTTCCTTGCCCTTGGCATCCGTCTCAATGGTCGTGATCTCGTCCACCTCTCCGGTATCGTAGTACGACCACGTTATCACGCGGGTAGAAATCAGCGCACCTGTCTCTACGTCCCGCACGGCATCGGCCTGTCTTTCGATCTGCCCGTCCTTGCGGTAGGTGCGCGCAGGGGCATCAAATACCTTGTCGCTCCCGCTGTTGATGGCGATAAGCGCATCCCGCTTCGATGGCACGAGTTCCGCCCGCAGTTGGGTCAGGGTCTTGCGTTGTGCGTCAGATATTGGCATCATCATCCACCTCTCACGAGCGCGCAGTACAACCCGGCTGTGCTTGTTTTCGTCCCGGCTGATACATACCCGTTAGAGAAGTTTGTTATCAGCGCGGTTGTCGTTGATGCTGGGGCGGTTGTAGAAGCCCAAACATTATCCGTAGGCCAACTCGGAAAAGCAACCGCATCGGGGGCGGCGGTTGCAGCCTCCAAATTCATAAGGCTGGTCAATTCAAGACAGTTCGGCACGCGCCAGTCGGTGTATCCTCCAAGACTTGCGGCATTGGCAACGGCACAGTACTGGAAGATGTCATAGACGTAGTTGTACCAGGGCATCTTCCCATCACCAGCGACCCCGAACTTGGTATTGACGTAGCGAATCCAAGTCAATTTGGTATTCTCATCGTACACGGTATTGTTGCTCATCGCATCGCGCTTCTTGACCGTGATACTCGCGCCCGCCGCCTCATCTCCCGGCGCGGTGGTCAGAACCACCTTATTGGCGTCTGCGCTCGCGGTTGTCCATGCGGCGTTATTGCCAGGTACGGTAGAGCCGGAGACAACAATCGTTTCCCCGCCCGCCGCCTTGAATACCCCGCACTTACCAGCGCAGCGGAGTTCTTTCGAGGCGGCATCAAACGAGATACCCGTATCCACGAGATGAGACAAGTCAAGGGTGGTCGTACCGCTTCCCGCGCCGGTGGTGGTGACGGTGTAGGATTTTGCGATCCCCTTCTCGTAATACCCGTCATCCAGTTCGCTGTTGTACTGCGTGGTCTGTCCGGTTGCGGTCAGTTGGTAGCCGACTGCCGGGGCAGGGGGGATGCCAAAGTTATTCCAGTTGAACATCGCGTCCTCCTTATGCCAGGAAACCGAATACGTCAATCGTTGCAGTCGCGGCGGCAGTCGATCCGGTGATGACCTTGATGCCGAACTCCGAGAGCGCGGCGCAGTCGGTGTACTTCGTGCCTCCCGAATCAATGACCTTGAAATCCGTACCGATGGTTGTCATCGCGGAAAGGTCGGTATTCTGCACCCAGGTATCAGCATTTGCACCCGTGCCGAGGTCATATTCCGTTCCCCCCGCAAGCGAGGCGGAGGTTTCGCGGATAACAACCATCACAGGGTAAAAGGTCTTTCCCGGCGGGACGGTGTACAGGATCGTTTTAGCGGCTGTTTTCATGTCCACGCTTGTGACCGTTGCCACCTTGCAGATTGAATACTCTTTCAGACTAGCCATATATCACCTCGTCATTAAATCCTACCACGGAATCCTCGAACATAATCGGGACAGGCTGATAGTTCCAAGTCCCGTACATATACGTTCCGTCCGAGATGAAGCCGAATACAGACATCGCCCCCGGTGTCGTGTTCAGCACCGGGATGTTGTTATCGTTCCAGATATAGGATGTACCCCACGAGAGCGTTCTCCCGCCCGTTGAGTCCTGCTGGACATACAGGATGTAATCACCGCCTGCCCGGATATTGGTCGGGTTGGCAATCGTCCGGTTTCCTGCAACCTTCACGTATGCGCGTGTACCAGAGTTGGTATCCCATGCTACGCTCGCAGCGTCAGTCAGAAGTTGGCATGTCTCTGCCGCGTTGGTCAGGGTCGGCTGGGCGTTGAATACCGCCAGTCCCGTGCCTGTCTCATCGGACAGCACCCCGGCTAACTGCGCCGAGGTCGTGGCGGCGAACACAGACAGGTTATTGAGCGTCAACGCCGCTGTTCCCGTTGCCGGGACGGTCAGCGTGAATCCTCCAAGGGCAATCGTCCCGCCCCCGGTGATGCTTGTCGCCGCGCCCAGGGTCAGGGTCGATCCTGCGGCATTGGCGATGCCAGTCCCGCCCAGGTTCGGGGCAAGCGGGAATGTGAGCGCGGTCTGGAACGCGGTTGCGTGCTGTCCATCCAAAAGGTCGGCATCCAGAAGCGATCCTGTCCCGTCAACGGTGAGCAACTTCGCCAGCACATCGGCGGCGGTGTAACTTGCCGCGGGAAGGTAGTACGCACCGTGTTGCCCGTCGAGCAGGTCAGCGTCAAGACCGGATCCTGCACCGTCCACCGTCAGGATGAGCGCAAGGGCGGCGGCGGCGGTCAATGTCGGCTGGAAGCCAGTATGCCCCGCGGTGGCGTAATCCAGATTACTCAATGCGGCGTGGTCGGTCACCGTGTTGCCACCAATCCCCATGTACACGGTTTTCATCGGCGGGGTTTCTTCCCAGCCCGTCGAGTACAGCACCAGCCCCGCCTTGCCAGGGGCAGGGACAGCACCCGGTTTCTTCAGCGTGAAGATAGGCAGGTCGGACGGCTTGAGCGTCAATTTGAACTGCTTGGCATCGACCAACGCTTGAGCATCCCGCCTGGAAATGTCCAGCAGCAGGTCGGCGGGGATCGCAATCCCTCGCTCTGCGGCGTAGCGCAGGATGTCGGTCAGCAGTTCCTTGTCATTTTCCACGGGCTAACTTCCTTATCGCCTTCACCACGTCGGCACTCTCGTCCGGCGGGTTGGTAGCGGCGGGCGGGAGTTCGTTGGTCACGGTAACCGGGGTCGGGTCCACCTGAACGTGGACCACGGGCGGCTCCTGCGCCTGCTGGTCGATATGCACCTGCGGCGCTTCGCCTGGATGATTATGCACGGTCAGGTTGATGGGCTGGGCGGCGGGGGTTGCGGACTTGCTTGCCGCCTTGATGCCCTCGACTTCCAGGGTGATCGCCTTGATGAGTTCGGAGTAGTCCAACTGCGGCGCGACGGGGGCAGGGGCGGGCGCATCCAATACCGCCTTGATCTCCTCCGCGCACGCGCACGCGTACAGCCGCTCAAGCAGGGCGGGCAGGTCGGGAATGGTATCGGATACAAACTCAAACCGCTTGCCGATATTCTTCAATGCCTTGCGGCGCAGGCGGGCGATGTCGGTCTTGGCAGGTTCGGGGATCTCCTGCTCGTCCTCGTCATCCTCTTTCGGTTCTTCCTTTGGCGTCATCTGCTCGGCGATGGTCGCGGCGGCTTCTGCCTTGGCGGCGATGAGTTCCTTGATCTTCGCAGTCGCTTCGTCGGTCAACTGGTAGCCTTGAATTTCGGCGGCGATGAGGAACTTCGCCGGGTCAGCGAGGGCGTTCACCATCGCGGTCAGGGAGGCGGCGCGCTCGCCCTCGTCCTCCTGGTACATGGGCATCTCTTCTTCGCGCACATCGAAGCGGTAGCCCGTGTCCTTGAGTTGCTGTTGGTTCAACTGATCATAGATAAACATGGTCAGCGGGACGACGGTCTGCTGGTAGAAGCGGGCGGTATCCTCGGTGACCACCCCACCCCCGCCGATGCCGGATGCACCCGTCGAGAACAGGATGGTTTGGGGGATGCCCAGCGCGGTGCTAATGTCCTCGCGCTTCTCCTGCGTCAAGGCGCTGTCCTGCAACCCTTCCAGCCCGTCACCGATCATCGTCGGGGTGACCGAATCAGCATTAACCGTGAACACGCGGAAAGCCCGCTTGATGCCGCTGGTCATGTCGCCCCACCACTTTTGTAACTCGGTTTTCTGGTCAGCGTTGGGCGAGCCTTTGACCGCCAGCATCATGGCACGGATCGCGCCGCGCTTGAAATAGGCGGCGACGTATTGATCGACGTTGTACAGCACCCCGGCGGCGGCGAGCGCAGCCTTGGCGGGAGAGGTGTTGGGCGGGCCAACTTCGACGTAGCAATCTTCCGGCCAGAAATAAAGCACCTGGTCGGTGGTGTAGTCGGTCACCTGGTCATTGACATGCCGGGTAAATTGGAGTTTGTTCGTCTGCCCCGTCTTAACCGCATCGAAAGTCACGGTCAGCGGGTTCCAATACCACAACTTCTTGGTGGCGTTGACCGTCTTGGCTTTGTCGCGGAACAGATACCCGCGCCCTTCCAGGATGAGCGAGGCGGCTATTTTGCGGACCAACATCGGCAGGTCATCGACCCACGGGAAAGGCGAGGTTATATCTTCCGTGCCGACGTATCCCGCCTCCCGCTTCCCTTTCACGAGCGCAATGGGGACGGTACTCACCGCCTGCACGATGATATTCAGGCCGCGGTACATCCACGGCACAGCCTCCGAGAGCATCCGAATCGATGCGGTGTCAATGCCCTCGGCGTCGCCCGAAAGGAAATTCCACGCCTCCGGGGGATACTGGTCGAGGGTGATCGACTTCGTGCCGTACACGTTCGTGAGGTTTACGGTTGATTTCATTTTGCTCCTACCATAGCCAACTTTCGAGCATGTCTTGTTCGTATGCGTACCGCAGCGCATCCATCAGGTGGTTGTCAGCGTCAACGGGGACGGGGGTCGGGTTGCCGCCCTTGTCCTCTTTCCACTTCCAGCCCGCGATCTCGTTTCTCGTGTTGATGCACTTCTTGTCGATAACGATGGTCTGCTGCTGAAGCCATTGGATGCCGTGCAGTACCGAGTCCTTTCCTTTCGCCGCAGGTCGAGCGTCCACGCCGTAGCGTTGAAGTTCAGCGATGGACTTGGGTTCTGCGCTATCCCATGTAATCATCTGGTTCCCGATCATCTTCTTCGTCTCGTCGGCTAACAGGTCATTGGTCAGCCCGGATTGATATAGTTCATCGTAAATGTAAATGATTTTTCGGCTGTTGTCGTAGTGAGATACCAATATCGCCGCTGGGTCTGCCGAGTATCCAAAATCCCCACCGTTGCGATGGTTGGTGAATTGGTCAATTTGACCGGATAAGTCCTCCACTCGCCAGTTGGTGAAAATGACGTTCCCAAGCACACCCCAATTTCCGAGGGTGTACACGTCGAAGCGGTACTTGTCTTTCTCGCTCTCCAGGCGGCGGACATCCTGGCGCGTGAGGAAGCGATTTTCTTTATACGTTGTCTTGAGTATTGCGATCTCATCGGTTCTATATTCCTTCTGGTCATCAGCCCAGCCGATGTCCTTGAAATAGGTCTCGTAAATCCAATGCGTCCGCAGGATGGGGTTGAAGGTCAGCGTTATCCGCTTGGGGTACTCCTCCGACCCGCCCCTCTGCCGCTTCTCGATCTGCGCGAACGATGCCTTGTCGGTCTCGGTCGCTTCCTCTATCCACGCATCCGTGAATACTCCCTGCGCCGGGGTGATACTTTTCAACTTCTCTACATCGTCCAGTCCCGTAAATACGCATTGGTATCCATTCTCGCAAGTGATCGTGCCATCCGTCTTGTTGATCTTGAACAGCGAGGAAACGCCCCACGCTGTAATGACCTTCTGGATCTCCTGCGCCACCGAGCCGCGCACCGTCCTGCCAACTTCACGCGCTACAAGATAATTCCTGCCGCCGCGCATGAGGTCGAACACGACCCGCTGGGCGACGAATACGGACTTGCCGGACGAAGAGCCGCCGTAGAATATCTGTAACGGCGTGGTGTCCTCGATATACGGGCGGTACACAGGATTGACGACGCTCGTATGGATGTCAACTTTCATCGCCATCCTTTACCAAGGTTACGGTAATGGTCTCGCCGTTGCTCGTCACGTCCTGCTTGACAGGGGCATCCAGCCCCAGGAAGCGCGCCCGCCGCTCCATGATCCGCAGGCACCTGTCCACCGCGCCCATGCTCCCACTCTCCGCCAGCGGCGACATGCGAAGATAAAGACGGTCAAGGCGGGCGATCTCGATTGCCCGCAGTTTGTCTGCGCCTTCTTCGATCTCCTTGGCGGTCTTTTCCAGCGCACGCCCGACGGCTTTATGCGCCGCCTGCCGGGACACGCCGAGAGCGTCGCCGATGGACTGGTAGGATGCACCCGCCAGACGCATCAGCAGCGCCTTGTTCTCAAGGTCGCGGGCGCGTAGTCGGCGGGGTGCTTGCGGTGCGTTCGTGTCCATGTCAGGTCAACGCCTCTGTGTCAATTCTCTGGATGGTCAGGTCAGGAAAAGCAATGTTCATGCGCTCAAGGGTGACAGCACAATAGGCGGGGGAAATCTCCATCCCGCGCACCTTGCGCCCAAGATTCTGCCCTGCGACCATAGTGGTGCCGGAGCCGAGGAAGGGGTCGAAAATAATCTCACCGCCAAGTCGTGACATAATATCAGACACAATCGAAAGCGGCTTAACGCTGGGGTGATAAAGCGGCCCGTGTGCCGCTTTATCACCCCCGTCTTTTATTTCTCCACCAGAATGGTTGAATAAATAAGTATCGGCGATATAAGGATGAACATCAACCCAAGAACCACCACCAATACTAAACACTAGGATGGCTTCTGACTTCAGAAGCCATCCCCGCCACGGGAATGTAATATCATTCGGTTTTGTCATGTATAACATGCGTTCAAATTTCAACCCGGCGGCTCTTCCTGCGTCTAATGCCACCGGGAACGTCCTTGGAGAATGAAAGCAAATGATAGTTGCTTTTTCAGAGATTGGTAAACAACCAAAAAAACCTTGATGAAGTTCTATAAATTCCTTGTCATTTAGCGAGTCGTTCTCCATATCTTTCCCCATCTGATAAGGCGGGTCGGTCACGACTGCCCCCGCCTTCTCCCCTCCCATCAACCGCTCGACATCTTCCCGCTTCGTGCTATCGCCGCACATCAGGCGGTGGTCGCCAATCTGCCACAGGTCACCCGTCTGCACCTGCCACTTCTCCAGCAACTCGGAGGCGCGGTCGATCTGCGGCTCTGCGTCTTTCTGCTCCTGCCCCCACTCCAGCCCCTCCCGCTTGGCGAGGTCAGTCAAGTATTGCTGCGTTTCGGCGTTATCCGAGTTGACCGCCTCCAGCAGGGTGGTCATCTGCTCGCGGTCAGTCCCCGCCATCGCCGCGATAGGGTCGATGGATAACAGCGCCTGCGCCTCCTGCTCCGGGGTCAGGTCGTACCAGTCCACAGGTACGCCGGTTTCCTCGCCCTTGCGTAGCGCCAGGGTGACGCGCAAATGCCCGTCGATAATATGCCCGGTCTGGACGTTCGCCTTGACGGCGGAAATCCATTGGAGGTCATCGAGCGAGCCTTCGAGCGCCGCTTGCTGGGCGCGGGAATGGATGCGGAAATTATGCGGGTTGGCGAGCAACTGCCCGGCGGATACGATCTCGTGGCGGAGGAACTTGTCCTCCCATACCATCACAGGGGTTGTGTCGGTCATCTCATCCTTGAGTAGTTAGAGACGGGGGAGGCGTGATCGCCCTGCCAAACGGTCGAAGAGCGCAATGGTCGCCTCCCCCGTTGCTCACACTATTCTGCCTCTGCGGGCTGTTCCACGTCGCCGATGACGACAACCTGGGGATTGCGCCCGTCCTTGATCGACTTCAGCCATTCAAGCAGGGCGTGCCAGGGGGATGCACCTGCGGAAGCAAGCACACCCGCGGCGACATAGCCAGCAGCAGGGGCGAGGGTCAACCCAAGCATTGCCAGGATGTCCAGCCGCAGGAGAGCGGACAGGAACACGCCCAGGGTCATGGCGATAGCGATCTTCACGGTCGCCTGCCAGTAGCCGGCTTCGGGGATCTTCGAGAACAGGGGGCGGAACAGTTCGACACCACGCTCCACGGCGAGGGCGAGGAACACAAGCACGACCAGAACGCTTTGGATCATTTCGATAGTCACGGGGATTCTCCTCTCTCTGATAGAAAGACAACACCGGGCGAGTTGCCCGGTGCTATTTTACCCGTGATTTTGTGCCTATGCAACTTTAGGTTTTGTGATCTCGACCCGCTGGCGGGAGAGCAGTCGCCCGACAACTCGGACAAGATGCCCATGCGCCCGCAGGATGGTGCCAGGGTCGAAGTAGCCTCTTATCAGCATGTCCTTCGTCTCGCGGTACTCGAACGTTCCGCCGGGGCGCAGGTCATCGTGAGGGGTCGAGACCACATGGAACGCACAGCGGAACAGGCAATCCGGGATCACCCCCGCCGGGTTGCGCTTGCGATCGTTGCGCTCCCGGTGGTTCTGGACATTGGCGCATCCCTTCGAGCAATACTTCCGCTGGCGGCGGGCGGGCGGGACGGTTTCGGGAACAGGCTTGCCACAGACATCGCAGTATCCCGGTCGCTTCGGTTGGCTGCTGCACTTGAAGGAACAGTACCGCTTGTCCCGGTGCGCCGATGGAGGGATCTCTCCGCCGCAGGTGAGGCAGTTCATTCCGCCTCCTTCAGTATCATCGCAAGAAACATATCGCTACAAAATTTGCATGGGCGTTTTCCTTCATGACCGCGAGTTTCACACAGCACGGCGACAACCGCCCGAAGTTGCGCCTCCGCCTTCTCTGCGCGGGCGCGCTCGCCCATAAATTCATTCCAATGTTCGGGACAAATTCCGGTAACGGCTGGCTCTCCGCACCACTCTAAACTACCATCCTCTTCGTGGTATCCGAGAGGAACGCCGCATTGTCTTTTCAGTTCATCGTTCTCTTTACGCAGGTCGGCAAGTTCGGCGGCGGCTTTCAGCATCAGCGAACCGTGAGCGCGCATCACCGAATGTTTCTCGATTTCGTTTAGCAGTTCATCCAACGCATTCATCGCTACCGTCCTTTCGTCGCGGCTTCTAGTTCCGCCCGGAGTTTGCTGTTCTCGTCAATGGTTTCCTTCCACATCTGCTTGACCAGCACAAGTTCCCGGCGGAGAGACAACGTGTTTAGTAATAATTCCCCGGCTTTGCCGCAAGCATGACGCGCTTCTTTCAGGGCTTGCGCCAAGTCAAGGACGGTCTGTTCGCAACTGTTCCCGCCCGTCACCCAGTCGTGCGTGATGATCTCTAACGCCTCGTCAATCGGGACGTTGCCCTTGTCGCTCGTGCTGATGTAAATTGTTTTTCTCATTTCTCATTTCCTTTCTTCGCCTGGGTACTTTTTCTGATAGGCATCAATAGCCTCTACAATGGCCTTGCCAGCTATTGACTCTGGCGGACCAGAAAGATCGTGGCGCATCAACCCTTCCTCTGGAGACACTAAGTACGTGCCCCCGACGCGATACGGACACTTCCCGGTCAGAAGAACCTCTTTTTCCTTCTGAAGAAGGCCGGGGGAATTGGTATATGCATATGCTTTACCCAGCCCACACCCAGGGAAAGAGTCTATGCATCCCGGACACTGGCAGCGAAAGAAATCGCGCTGATCGTTGCACTTAGGACAGAAAGTGTAACTAGAGTCGCCGCCATATTCCGTATTACCAGACCAGTCCGGAACATCAATGTCAATTTTGCTGTCGCACATAATGCCGTCACACCTAATCGTTATCTTGCTCATTTCTCCTCCTCCTTCGGCGCGTGCAGGTTTACGATGTCCACGCCGTTCTCTGCCCATTCAGCAAGCCCATGATCGACCAGGTACTGGAAGGCGGATTCGTATGTGGTGATAAACATGTGTATCCATCGGTCGTCTGCACCTGTTTTTTTCACCGTCTTTACGCACGCCTGATTGATGCAGTCAACCAGTAAGTCTTGACACAAGGTAAGGTTGGCACGCAGGGCTTTCGCCTCCTCGATCTCGACAAGATACCCAAGGTCGCCGGGTTGCAGTTCGCACGTCCCGCGCACAGCCTCAACCATCGCAACGGTTTTGTACGCCCAACTCTCCATGTTCTTGCGGAGGGTTACCAGTTCGGCGGCGGCTTCGTGCGGGTCAGCCTCTCCGATATAGCACAAGTCACCATCTCCGCCATCTTCCCAATTACGGTTAGCAAAGAAATCATCCAATGCACTCATTCTTCCTCCTCTATCAGCATACTGCCGTTCCACTTGTCGATTGCCCCGGACTTGCCGAGGTCAGCGGGGCCGGTTGTATTGCAGTCATCGTTATCGCACATGATGAACCAGAAATACGCGCCTCCGACTACCCTCGGTGACGACCTCCAACTCAACTCCTCCCCGCCGCAGAACGGGCAGGGCTTGGCTACTACGCCAGCAAATTCAAGTTTGTCACTCATCGCTCATACTCCTTTATCCCCACCTCGTGAACATGAATGGTTCCAATGTCTCGTTGTAGTCCTCGACCGGGGTAAGCATCTTCTTGAGCGCTTCGCCGCGCTCTGTTTTCTTCTCCGGGTTGTACAGGCCGATAGCGTCCACATCGCTGTATCTGCTTATCAACTCATCCCAATCGGTGATGAAGCGTTCCACGAACACGGCAAACGCAATCGCCGGGATCATCCCGCGCCAGTAGCCCAATGTCCGGTACATTCCCCAACGAACAGAGACGCCCCACCAACGCAGCGTCATGTGTGCCGGTTGTATCGGCTTGTCGTCAACGCCTCGAAACGCCGGATGAACCATCAGGTGTTTTGTCACGGGGATGGCAAACATATACACGTGATGATCGACTTTCTCAAGGCTGGTACTCATTGGGAATTTATACAGTAGTTTCATCTCTCATACTCCTCTGCTCGATCTTCCAGACGTTGCGCCGCAATCTCCATCCCCGCCTCGCGGAATAGGTTGGCGAGGGCGCGGTACTGCTCCGGGTCTGCGGTGCGCTCGACTGCCACACGCTGCTCCTGGAGCGCCTTCATCTTGTCGAAGTCATGCCCTTCCGGGTCATCGTCGGCGTGGTTTCCGGGTATAGGTGTGCCGTCGATGTATTCGTTGATCTCGTGGGCGGTAAATATATGCCCGGTTAGACCTTTTTCGACAATTTCTTTTACTATACAATCATCGAACATTTCCATAAAATTAATCATGGGATGCCTCCAATTTCTTGACCAAATCGCCAATGCCAGGAAGCGCGGGCTGGGTGCTGACCCGCTCGATGTACGCCAGCACTTCGGGGAGTTCACGGTCAGCACCCGCCGCCTGGTCAACGGCGCTATCATACGCCTTGAGGAAGTGCGCCCGGTCAGCCATCAGATTAGCGGCATCCGGGAACGAGCGCGGCCATCCAAGTTGGCGGGCGACCTTCTCGACCAGCGGGTGACGGAACTCCACCCGGTAGCGCTCGATGATCTGCAAGCCTTCCGGCGTGTACTCGTTGGTCACCCTGGAGCGCTCGCCGACCTGCGTCAGGTTCTCCCACGCCTCGAAGGCGGTAGGGACGCCAGCGGCCAATCGCCGCAGGGCAGACGCCGCCAGCCGAAGCGCCGGGACGCTGGGCGGGTAGTTGTCCTTGGATGTTGCCACGTAATGCCGCAGGGCATTGACCAGCAGTTCGTCGTCGATGTCGCGCAGGTACATCGACCATACGGCGGACATCTCCGGGGTAACGTTGAACATCAGCGGGTACAACGTTGCGATCTCCGCCAGCAGTTGCCCAATCGTGCGGGGATTAGCCATTCTCGCCTGTGCCTTTCAGGGCGGCGGTTATCTTGTCCATCAATTCTTTTTCGGCTTTCTGCCCGTAATACTCGCCCTCGTCTACGCCCTGCGCTTCAACCCCGTTGGCATACGAACACATTACAGCCGAATGAAACTCAAGAACTTCTTTCAGCAACTCGCGCAACTTGACGTTATCCGCCTCGTATCTGCGCGCATAACGCTCTTCCTTGTCCGCGCGTTCCTGCATGGAGGCAATCACATCGCGCTGGAGTTGGATGAGGTCAACTATGGAGTTGATCTTATCTCTGTTCGCCTTGACTGCTTCCACCAATTCCTTATACGCTTCATCCGTTCTCATTCCTCGCCGCCTTTCTCACATTCCGGGCAGTCGCCTGTCCGGTCGAATATCCGCCGATGCAGCGGACAATACAACTTTGCCACCGCGTGCGGGTGTACGTTCGCAATCAGGTAGATTGTACCCGAATACGCCCCGAACGCCGTCCCGGTCTCCTCGGTGACGATATCCTTCACGTCGATCAGCCCGTCAGTCTCTTTCATCATTTTCCTCCGTTGTCGAATACGCCAGCGTCAACCGCCATCTGGATACCCTCTGCGATTGCCGCCTTGTTCGCCGCCAGCCTGCGCGCCGCCTCTGTTTGCCCGTTGCCGCGCGCTGGCACCGGCTCCCGCTTGGTGTTGAACCCGTCACGCTTCCAGCGTTTCAGGATCGCGGCGACATATTTCAGATTGCGCGCCTCGGAACGAAGCGCCTCGGTCATCGCCGCCTGCAACCACTCCGGGCCATAGTCCGCCTCCAGGCTATTGAGGTCATCGGCGATAGCAGAGGTCAGCGCCCCGAAGTTCCGCTGGTAAAAGGTGGCGCAATTGTTTGTTTTCCCCCCCACACCCCCCCTAATATCTAAAGAATCAGAAAGAGAATTAGAAGTAGAAGTAGAAGAAGAGTCATCGATTGTTACATCGTTACACTTTGTGTAACGTTTCGTTACATCTTCTTCTACCGCCTCCTCTGCTTCCTTCTTTCGTTCGCGGTATTGTGAAACTCGCTCGGCACTCGGCACAGCGGCCTGCCTCTTCGCAAAGTTCACAACCAGCCAGCCGTCCGGCGTCTCTGCCACTATCCCGATTTCGCTCATGGTGCGCAACGCGAGGAGCATATCATCCGAAGATGATCTCAACCGCCACGCCAATTCGCTTACGGGTCCTAGTAGGCCGTTCTGGTTTCGTTCGCGGGCATAAAGAAGGAATTGGATAAAGCGCCTGAACGCCCAATCAGGCATCAGCCCAACCTTGGGGTCGTCCAGGATCTCAATGTACAACTTTATCCACGTGTATGTTGTCATGGTTTCCAGTCTTTGCGCCGCGAGTCAAGATATTTCTTTTTATTCAGCCCGTGCGCTTCAGCATGACATTTCTCGCAGAGTAAGATTAGATTATCGTCATCGTAGTTTTTGCGCTCGATGTAGGGGATTATGTGATGAGCCTCAACCATCCCCGGATAACCGCACTTCTCGCACTTATTACCGCGCACCTCAAGTATCCTTTTCCTGGCGCATTGTTGCGATTTCATGTTTCTTCTCATCGTCTGCTCCAATACAAAACTCCGTCCTCCAAGTCCGTTGACGAGACGGCAGCATGCACGCTGCTTATGACTTGGAGGGCGGAGGTCTGTGCTGGGAATATGTGCATGATATTTGTCTCGTCAAGGCCCATTATATACCCGATTGCGTCAGGATGCAACTCCGCCATGCTCGGACTTGGGCAGCATCTCGCCGATGGCGTACACGCGGCCAGCGCGCTTCCACCAGTACACGGTGGATGCCCCGATCTTCTCGCCCCAGGCTTTCGCCCTTGCTTCGGAATAGATGCCGGTGCCGAATTGGATGCGCCCCTCGGAGCGCGGGAACTCGTAATTGCCATTTACTGGGATAACGGTTACGTCTGTCATTTCTTCCTCCGTTCAGCCATGTAGTCGATGCCGTGCTTCTCGCACCGACCGACGATGCCGCCGAGATAGGCGGCGAACAGGACCACCACGCCTACGGCGCAGCCGACGATAAGGATGCCGAGGCACTTGACGACCGTCACCGGGTCGCTTTGGATTGCGGCGATAGTCTGACCGTCCCCGAACAGGAACAGCATGACCACCACGAGAGCGAAAATCAGCGGGTAAATCATCATACCTCCTTGATGTCCACGCCGTAGAGGGCGCGCACGAGTTTCTTCTTGATGCGATACACCTGCGTCTGGAACCCCTTGGCGTCCTCGGTCACAACTTCGCCATCTGCGACATTGGTGTATTGGAAATCGGCAAAGTAACTGCAAACATGCACGCCGTTGATGTCGATGGAGTATTTCACCTGCCGCTCCAGGTTGGTAATCACGCCTGCCTTCTGCATGAGCATGAGTTCCTGGTAGCGGTGCGCTTCCTTTCCGCTGGCGAACGTGATACCGTACACCTCGGTGCGGCGTGCGTTGTACTTGCCCCGGCGCTCGGTCATCGCAGCGCCCATCCCCACAAGGCAATCCCGCAGAGGATCATGCCGATTGCGCCCATAATCCAGCCGATGATGTCAGCGGCACGTTTGCGGTCAGCGGGGGTCATGGGGTCACACCCCAAAGAGCATTGGAGCAAAGAACATCCCACAACACGCGGGCTTCCTCGCCCCATAAGGTCATGTCGCCGCTCGTGGTTTTCAGTTCCAGGCGATCATCGTGCTTGACGTTATCAAATTCGCCCTTGTGCGCCGGGACGAACTTCGCGGACGCGATAGCGTCAAGATTGATTAAATGGTTCTTGTCGATCCCGATCAACCGTAATACGTTCATTTTGCAAACCGTCCTTTCTCGTCTCTCTTTGCGGATTCGGCGCGGGCTTTCCCGCCCATGCGCCCGTAGTCGTGCGCTTCCATCCCCAGGCGGACAAACGCCGCCTTGTCATCAGGTTCGATCCGGCGCAGCCAGTCCTTGCCGTGGAGCGCCTGATAGCGTTTCTTGAACAGGTCAGGGTAGGTCATTGTCGTTCCCTTTCTGCCTGCCGGAGCCGAAACCCCGGCAGGCGAAACAAGGAGGAGCGGGGGATGCGACCCGCCTAACCCCCGCAGGCGGGACACATCGCGCTCACTAGATGAGTTTGTCTTGCCCGGCGTCACGGTTTGCCGCCAGCAGGCAGGCGTGGGTTTCGGCGATGGATTGTTCGTCGGGCATGTCATCGAAGCCGGTCACACCCTGCCATTCCAAGAGCGCCTTGATCTGTGCGGGGCGCAGTTTCTTGAGCGACCCGGAAGGCTCGCCGGTCAGCCAGCGCACCACGGCATAGCGGTCGGTGTCGTTGCCCAGCGTGTTCAGCAGGCAACTCGCCAGGATATTGACCTCGTTCTTCAAGACGATCTTGGGGGATGCGGGCGCTTCCAGCAGGGAAACGCGCTCATCAATCCAGGCCTTGACTTCTTCCGGCGCGCGGCAGGTTGGCAGTTCTTCAACTGGCGCAGGCGCAGGGGCAGCGGGCGGATCTTCTCGGAAGCCCAACTCCGCCAGCAGTTGCGCGTTGTCCTTTTCCGGCTTCGGAGCAGGAGCGATATACGCCGGGATAACGTCATTGTCCTCGCTTGCTTCCAGGGTTTCCAGTTCAGCGACGTCGGCGGGGTCAAGATAGCCCCATTTCCGCAGCAGCAGGCGCAGGACGGTTTTCTTTTCCATCGCCCGCGAGTCGGTCTGCCAGCCGCTCGACTTGAACGAATAAGACTTGCTGTATTTCTTGGCGTGAGCGTGGATCTCTTCGACCGTCATGTACAACTGTTTGCTGTACCCGTCCATCATCTGGAAGGCGGCAATCCATCCGATCACGTTGACGGATTGCTTGAAGCCGGTGACGGTCAGGAAGCCGGATAACCGTTCTTCTTCCACGCTCTCGCCCTCGTAGATGGGTGCGGCGTGAATGTAGCGGTACTTGCCAGTTCGCACCGCCATGTCGTGCAGCCCCTTGTAGCCCACGATCAAAGTAGCCTTGCCGCCGAACGGGACGAGGTACGCTTGACCCGTGGACGCATCGCAGGACAGGCGCAGGGTTGCCGCCCGAAGTGCGGAGATATAGATGCTCTCGATGGAGCATTTCTGCAAGTCGTCAGAGTTGGCGACTGCCAGCAGGACGCTGGAGATATACGCGCCGGTGTTGTGTCCACCGACTACCTCGGCAAACCGCGCCCGCACCAGGTCAGAGCGCATGTAATCCGAGATTTTCTGAATTTCGTTGGTCATTATGTTCCTCCTATCAAAACGGGCCGGATCGCCCAAGTCCAGCGGCGAAACGCTCGCCGCGGTTTTCATCGACAAATATTTCCCACATCAGCGGGGGGTAGGGGATCAAGTCGCCGCAGATTTCACAATGCGGGTTGCCGTCATCGTCCACCTGGACGGGGGTATGCGGGCAGGGGTGATCCTTGAGCCACCCGGCGACCAGCGCCTTGATGCCTTGATGCTGGAGCAGTTCGCCAGCCGCCTGCAACTCGCACGCCAGCGGGAAATCCGTGTCCACAACCGTCTCGCCGCGCTTGAGCAGGTTGGAGGCGGCGGTCAGCATCCCTGAAATGTACGGGGTGACATACGGGCGGAGGTCATCCGCCGAAAGCGGGAACGGTTCACGCCGTTCAGGGCGAGGGCATCCCGAAGCGCCGAAGCCTGCGACGTATGCCGCAGCATCTTCCCAAGCAGTTCGTTTCGTTGATTTTGTCATGTGTTCCTCC
>ERZ869929.555-NODE-555-length-20765-cov-5.568469_pt1 | contig 20765 bp, 31 predicted proteins | sample MGYA00579312_ERZ869929 | MGnify/ENA primary metagenome ERZ869929 (study PRJEB32216, sample SAMN09231818) | wastewater metagenome | place: USA: Maryland | collected 2016-08-09 | study: EMG produced TPA metagenomics assembly of the PRJNA472060 data set (Reclaimed... | reverse complement strand
CTACGTGATTTTGCTGCCAAATTACGGCCAGGTGGTTGTGCTGTGTTTACTTACAACGACTGTGATCGAGCACAAGGTGTGGGCCTGGCTGAGAAAAGTTTCATGTGCTACACACCAGGAACCATGGTGAAAAACATGGTCTTGGCTGCTGGCCTGGAAATCGAACAACACCGATTGGCACAATATGATCTGTCTTGGATGCTGGTGCGTCGCCCTGGCGATCTAGTCAGCTATCGCGGATCACAAACTCTGGCAAAAATTATGCCAAAAATCATTGATGAATCTAAATAAACCTCGTATAATAACCCTAGGAGAACACTTATGAGAGACTGCTTACTTGACCTTGTAGAACACACTTTTGATCTTGGTTGTATTGACCTTGTGAAAATTGTAGGCACTGACAGTGCTACACAAATTTTTGCAATGGCTGAAGACCAGAGCGTGGTTGTGTTGGGAGAATATGCCAACCCTGTGGCTGACTTTATTGGCACCTTTGGCATGCCCAACCTCAACAAACTCAAAACCCTGCTAAACTTACAGGAGTATCGAGAAAATGCCAAGCTGACCATTGCTCGCAAATCTGATAACACACCTGAAGGTATCAATTTTGAAAACGTCGCAGGCGATTTCAAAAACAGCTATAGATTCATGTCATCATCTGTGGTATCTGAAAAACTCAAAACTCCCAAGTTTGCTGGGGCTAACTGGCACATTACCTTTGAACCTACCAATGCTGCCATTCAACGACTAAAATGGCAAATGAGCGCCAATGCTGAAGAACCAAACTTTACTGCCAAAACCGACGGTGGAGATCTCAAATTCAGCTTTGGCGATCACAGCAGTCACTCAGGAAACTTCGTATTCCACCCTGCAGTAAACGGTCAACTCAAACGTGCCTGGGCATGGCCTGCCAAACAGTTTGCTAGCATCATGGATCTCACTGGTGACAAAACTGTGCAGATCAGTGACGACGGCGCTGCACAGATCACTGTGAACTCTGGCGTGGCAATTTACAAATATGTTCTTCCAGCACAAAGCAAGTAATGACTGAACCTGTTGTTCAAGACAATCTCACAGCAAAGCAATCAGACTATGCTGTGTTTTTGCCAGCCATCTCAGGCTTCTATGCCACGTTTATAGGCAAACAAAGAAACGAGCAGTATGTGGATCCGGCAAGATTTCCTAAAGGTCTTGTTGATATGGAACAACTCAACTGGCTCAATTCCAACAAGGCTTTATTTCCCTATAAGTGGTCCCTGTATTCGGGCGGCCACGCTAACCTCGACTTGGGCAAGCAAGACTGGTCAGAAGACATGGTCCGAAACCGTGAACCAGGAACGTTTATCTTGGGCGACTCAGGAGGGTTCCAGATTGCTAAAGGTTTGTGGGAAGGTGATTGGAGAGATCCAAACAGTCAATCTGTACAAGACACTTTAGCAGAAATGGCTGCCAAAGGCGTCACAGAAATTACCAATAAAAAAGGCAAAACTGTCAAAATAGATCACCTGGCTAACTATAAAAAGTTGCTGGATGCTGCGCAAAAGAAGCGGCAACTCGTGCTGTACTGGCTGGACAATGTGGCTGACTATGGCATGATCCTTGATATTCCAACTTGGGTTATTCACGACAAGAAAGCGTCAGCAGCCTGCAAAATTACCACACTGCAAGAAGCCGTGGATGCCACCAAGTTCAACAATGAATACTTCATTGCCAGACGACGCGGTGTCGAAAACGGAGGTGCACGTTTTTTGAATGTGTTGCAAGGTGACAATCATACATCAGCTGAACAATGGTATCAGACCATGAAACACTACTGCGATCCTGTGCAGTACCCCGGCCGTCACTTTGATGGTTGGGCCATGGGTGGACAAAACATGTGCGACGTGCATTTGGTCTTGAAACGACTGGTTGCACTGCGCTATGATAACTTGCTGCAACAAGGAAAGCATGATTGGATGCACTTCCTGGGAACCAGCAAGCTAGAGTGGGCAGTTCTCTTAACTGTCATTCAACGAGCCGTAAGGAAATATGTCAACCCGTCGTTTACCATCTCTTTTGACTGCGCCAGTCCATTCCTTGCAACAGCCAATGGACAAGTTTATTTTGAAAACGTCTTCCCACAAGACGGAAAGTGGTCGTATCGCATGGCTCCTTCGGCCGACGACAAAAAGTATGCCACAGATACGAGACCTTGGGCAACCGGAGTTGTTGCCGATGGGATATATCCCACATGGCAAGATTCACCCATAAGTGATCTGTTGCGGATGAAAGACATCTGCATCTACAAGCCGGGTGATTTGAACAAAATTGGCAAAGAAAGCAGTACATCATGGGATTCATTCTCTTACGCATTGCTCATGGGACATAATGTTTGGATGCATTTGACTGCGGTACAAGAAGCCAATCGTCGGTTTGATTCTGGAGAACATCCTGCTATGATGCGCAGAGATGGCGGAGACTATGCCTATTTCGAAGATATTGTGGAAGCCATTTTTGCCGCCCCGGATAGACAAACTGCTGAAGATATTATAGAATCGTACTCAAGCTACTGGATGCAGATTGTGGGCACTCGAGGTTTCAAAGGCAAGAACACCATGAATGCTCGCACTCAATTTGCTAAATTTATTAGCTTCGAAGAGTCCAAAGATACTGATCCTGACGATCTCAATTTGGATATGTTAGACAAAATGGAACAGGATATTCACAATGAATCGTGACGGACACAGCAATGCCAACTTTTTTGTTGGCATTGAAGTTGAACATTCTCCAGTGATTGGGCATCACACACTGTTTGTGGTAGGCTTGCAGCCAGTAGACCAGATTCTGTGGCACCTGGGTCAAACCAACGCCAAAAGCAAACAGCCCATTACTCATGTGTATTTTGGAGCCAATCAAAGTTTTCCCAATCCAAAGTTGGATGACACTGAAACCTGGACTGCGTGGGAAAACATGGTCAGTGAGTTACTGAATCAAGGTTACTGGTGTACATTGGACATTGATGTTTCAGCCGTGGAGGCCTTGTGCGAAGGTTCTCTGGTAGAGCATGCACAGTTTGTGCCCATGATCTCAGTGAAGATGCCTTACACAAGATTGCTGGGCTACAATGCCACTGTGAAAATTGATGACCGAGATTTTGCCGCCACCAATCCAGGTGTTTGGTGTCACAGTTTACACAACCTAATGAATCGCGAAACATTTACCAGCTGGGATCAATACACCAAGGACACACTATTATGAAAGTAAAAATCAAAAGTCTAAAATTTGCTCAAGCTCTGGTGGGGCAAACAGTGCCACCCAGCGCGGGAGGCTACGCTGGCCGAGCAGCAGAGAACATGTTAAACTCTATGGGTGTTCGGATCAATCGAGGTCACGGGCCAGATATTCTCGGTATAGGAACCGAAGTCAAAACTCGCGACTTGAACTCAACCAGTCCGCAGACAGTTGCAGACATGACTTTGGAAGAGATCTTATCAACTCCATACGAGCAAAGTCATGTGTTTGAAAAAATTCAACGTCAACTGAGAATTTATATCAAAGAGAATGTTATTGTGTCGGCTGAATTCTATGATTTCAGTTCGCAGAATATACAAGATAAAATCAAAAAAGCATACAACCATGCTCAGGCACAATTGATTGCAAACCCCAATTTGGTTGCAACTTCTGCAAGAGGCAATTTTTTTGGATATTTTGAAAAATGTTCAGGTAAAACCAGCTATTCGTTTAGAATGACTGACCACCATTATCAAGTATTGGAAGCAATGTCTCGATCAACTTTCAACAAATTTTTTGACTAATAAAATGATGCAACAACGTGAAACCATTGAACGAATCAAAGAAAATGCAGAGCGAAAAATCTGGGTCACATTTCAACGTGCCGGATTTCATCGGTATCCGGCCGCAAGCGAAGATCCAAAATTAAGTGACGTAAGCTATCTTGGATCTCGACACAGACATCTGTTTAAATTTAGGGTAGAAATTGAAATCTTTCATAACGACCGTGAATTAGAATTTCATCAGGTTCTTAACTATTGTGAATCATTGTACAAAGATAACCATCTTGAAATTGATTACAAAAGTGTTGAGATGCTAGCCGACGACTTGTATATTCAACTGGCTAATCGTTATCCTGATCGTTTTATGGCTATCGAAGTCAGCGAGGACGGCGAATGCGGTTGTAGAATTGAATACAATACTCAGCGACCGAACCTTGTGGTTAAGATCTAATATGAACTACGTTAAACCAGAAAATATTAAAGAGTATGTTGAGCAAAACCCGAGAGGTATTGCCGGAATGAGCGAAGAATTAGCAGCAATGGTAAATCATTTTGTTAAATCTAGTGTCTGTGAGTGTATCGACATTTGTGAAAACACACGATATGACGGGCAAGTGGCAGCTAATCGTATCAAATTTGTGTTTGGACTTGAATAAGTTCTTCTAACGTTATTGAACACTTAATGCGTTTTGATCTATTATCATCTTTAGGTAGCAGTTCAAGATTGCTGTAGTGTCCGATAACTTCTGGATCAACATTTTGTTTGAATCCTTCGGTTATACTAAACTTGTGATCTAACTCGTATTCGCTACCACGTTCTAACCCAAGAGGATTGATTTTATTTTGATGATGTTTCCAACTTTTGTAAGTATAGTTAAGAACTTGTTCTCTATACAACTCCCATTCGGTCTTGTGTTCTTTAGGAATAGCAAGTCCGCGGGCAACTTTAGTTTCAGTAGCATCTAAATAACATTCAGGATTTCTATTGTTGGCACGATCAGATAATATTTGTTTAGTTTCTGCGCTATGACTCTTACCAAACATAGGATTACTTTTTCCGCTGTGTCCGCCTCGTTGCTGGATTGCGTCAGAAATCCTGTTGCTTTTGTTAGACAACCAAGATTGATCTGCGTGAAGTTCTTTAAGCACAGCATTGCCTCTTTCGCTCATCCTCTTCATATGAGCACGGCGCTGTTCTTTGCTCATATTTTTCTGTCTCGAAGCTTCGGCCTTTTTAACAAACCCAGGACATTGGGTAACCTTCTCGACACATCTCATCTTTTTGGAGTTATAACTTATGTAGTGGGCTTGACATCCACACAAATAACAAGTATTATCAACACTATCGGTAGTAAGTTTAGGCATAGTTCTATCTCTCTATCGTTGTTATTTATCAATTGTGATAAAAATGAGGTCGCCGAAGATGGTGAGAACGGCTGCCTCATCAAATATGAAATTTCTCGCCCTAACCTTTCTGTAAAAATCTAATCATGGCAAAACCACAAATCAAATCCAATCCTCGTGTTGCAGAACTGTTTGACGATTTGGATCAATATCTTGACTTCTGTAAGGACTACGGCTATCGCTTCAACGAAGCTGATTTGTACAACTTCAAAAGTTATGCTTGGCAGCAGTATTCAAAATTTGCTCAAGGCAAGAATGCCAAGAACATGTGGGACGAAGATCTGCGCAAACAAGCAGTGAGATTCTAATGAGCGGCGCCGTACGTGAACCAACTCAGGCGGACTTTGACTTGGAACGCTTTATTGACATGTTCGATGAAGCACTGACCAGCCAAGATCCCCGAGTGATCAATGCACTACGCAGTCTCATGATGATTGCTGCTCTTACCAAGCCCGAGAGCCAAAGCAGTGGCTTACACGATCGCAATGCGGGGCCACTGAGAAGATTGTATGAAGACTTACACGATCTAAATAGACGTATCTACCAACTGGAGGATGAAGTTCGGCGAGTTCGTAACCACATCACCCGTCAGGAATATTCTTGGGAAGAAAAAAATCGATACACCATGCAGGCCACAGCAGAGCTGTCACGGGCAGTTGATCACAATGTGTTGAATCAACTGAAGCAACAGCACTATCAAGCCTCCAAAGTAATCAGTGGTGGCATGACCTTGGGCCCAGAGAACGCAAAAGGAAAGTTATTTAAATGAGATTATGGACAAAAAGATTTTGGCATCCGCTTGACAAAAACACCGGCTCTGGGCACAAACCCATTGTTTCGTTGTATGCACACACGGATAGTTTCCCAATCTTTTCGTCCTAATCTTGTTAAAACATTTCTTTTACCTTTTACATATTCTATAACTCCGTTGGCAAATTTTAATTCATAATACCACATAGAGTTTTGTTTCATTGATTCAGATTTGGGTTTGCCCAAACGAACCTCGCTCATGCGTTGTTTTGTAATATCCGATGCGAGAGACACATTATAAAAATCTGAGCCACCGTTATGAGCGTTAAGCCATTTGTCATTAAATCTCGCATCAATTTTATGAAGGAAACGAGACTCCCAAGATCTACATTCTTTAACTGTGGTAAATGTTTTACGAATCTCAATAGAGAACGCATTAACTCCATCTTGCTTAATAAGATCACGGACTACTTGAGAAGAAGTAAAATATTTTATCCAAAGGTCTGTTGGCTTACATTGATAACTGTATCGAGATCCGTAGTATCGTTTGCCGGTGGGCAAATGAGTAATGATGTAGGTATATGGGGTGCGATCGCCCGCAGTATAAATATCCATGCTGATAGTTCCTTATAAACTGTTAGAGCCGGTGGATACTCCAATATCGCGACCGGCACTTTTATTTACCTAAATATATTGTATTTTTCAAATAGTTTTACTATAATCAAACAAAGGAAGTTTTATGCGAAAGTTATTTTATATGGGACTCGAACAACTGGAGTCAAGATACACACTACAGTTAACTGAGTGGAATCGACGGGTATTTGATCGTCGAGGGCTTAATGTTGTCTATGTTCCCGGGCTAAACATTGATAATACTAAACAGATTTCTGTTGGACAAGTTTTAGATGCACATGGTCGAAGTTATTTTTCTATGAGCCAGATGATGAACTTAGTTCAGATGATGCGTAATGGAGAAATTACAAACGAAGATGTAGTGTATTTCGAGGACATGTTTACTCCAGGCTTTGAGAGTCTAGGTTACATCATGAACCAGATTACACGTGAACAGTGTCCACGAATCTACGTTCGTTGTCTAGCACAGGCCATTGACCCTGATGACTTTGTGCATGTTTGGGGCATGGCCCGTTGGATGAACTTGTATGAACAAATGGTCAATGAAATGGTGGCTTTCTCAGGTGGTGCGGTCTTGGCAACAAACGAAGAAATGGTGGCTCATATGCGCATCGCTGGCTGGACTGCCCCGATCTACAACATTTCCGGCCTTGCATTTGGACGAGAAGAAGTTCTTGAGCGCATTGGTGGCAAGGAAAAAATCCGCCCGTTTGATAGCCGTCCCCGGAGGGTGGGTTTCGCAGCTCGCTTTGACCAAGAAAAGCAGCCTGGCTTCTTTATGGATCTCATTGAAATGTATGGTGAACTTACCACAGAACCTTGTGAGTTTGCAATATACAGTGGCGGACCTCTCCGAAGCAACAACCCAGCGTATGTTGAACGTGCCCGCCGTATGGAGGCAGAAGGCCAGCTCAAAATCTACGACAATCTAAAGAAAGATCAGTACTACGATCTACTCAATGATACTCGTGTGCTGTTCAACTGTGCTCTGCAAGACTGGGTTTCTAACACTGTATCCGAAGCTGACACTCTTGGCTGCAATGTTCTCTATCCTGCATATCGTAGCTTTCCTGAAACTTTTGCCAACGATCCCAACAGATTGTATGTACCCTGGAGCATAGATGATGCCTACCACAAAATGCAAAACCTCTTGCGTGAACCGCACCACAACATGGGACTCATCTCTGCCTGGACCGATGCCACTGTGGATCGCATTGTTGATATTATTACTGGTCGAGGTGAGCAGTGGAATCGAGCAGGCAACCGCTATCGTGACCACGCTGCTCACGAAAAATATCAAGTTGTAAAGATCGAACAATGAGCACTGTAGTAGTCACTGGCGCTGCTGGTTATATTGGCGGGCAAATAGCACTGCAACTGTTGGCTGCTGGGCACACTGTGGTAGGCATTGATCGAGTGCTCTTGCCTCCACAGTTGGCCGACATACAGTTTGAACACTGTGATATAGACAGCGATCAGGCCATGATGGCCATATTGCGAGCACAGCCCACGGCCGTGATTCATTGTGCTGGCACCAGTCTAGTGGGACCCAGCATGATGAAGCCCAACGACTACTATCACAATAACTTTGTGAAAACCAAACGTCTGGTAGACTTCCTGGTGCAAGCTTTGCCACGAACCAGACTGATTTTCAGTAGTTCAGCAGCAGTGTACGGTGAGCCAGTGCTCACACCTTGCGAAGAAATTGATCCTGCCAATCCCATCAGCCCCTACGGTGAAAGCAAGCTCATGATTGAGTGGATGCTGGCAAGCTATTGTCGTGCTTATGGGCTGGATTATGTGGCTTTTCGCTATTTCAATGCCTGCGGAGCCGATCCTCAAGGTCGCCATGGCCAGGCGCCTGGCGCCACACACATCATTGCTCGAGTGTTAGAAAGTATCCGTGACGGTCAGGAGTTCTCGCTGTATGGCAATAACTATCCCACTGCTGACGGCACTTGTGTGCGCGATTACGTACACGTTGATGACATCGCACGGGCACATGTATTGGCCTTGTCTTCAGTGGTTCCCAGTGGAATCTACAATCTTGGGTCAAACACAGGAACATCAAATCAAGAAATCATTGACGAAGCCCAGCGCATCACTGGTCAAACTCTCACAGTCAAAGTAGCAGATCGCCGCGAAGGTGATCCTGCTGTGCTTACCGCCAGTGCAGACCAGTTCAACCAGCTGGTATCGTGGCGACAATACAAACTGGCGGACATGATTCAACACGCATGGAACTGGTATGTTCGATAAGATTCAAAAGTTTGAACAAGCACTGGCCGAATTTACTGGCGCACCTTATGCAATTATGACTGACTGTTGCACACATGCCATTGAGCTGTGCTTGCGATATGATCGAGTGAGAAGCTGTAGCTTTACAGCGTTTACTTACTTGAGTATACCCATGACCATGCACAAGCTGAACATACGCTATACCATGGAAAACGAGCCTTGGGTAGGAGAGTACCAGTTTCACGACACTAGAATCTGGGATAGTGCACGACTGTGCCGTAGAGACATGTATCGTCCAGGGCATATGCAATGCTTGAGTTTTGGTCATACCAAGCCCTTGCACATTGGCCGTGGAGGAGCAATTTTGCTAGACGATCGCGCTGCCTATGACGCCATTGTTCGCATGCGTTATGACGGGCGTGATTTGACCATTTCACCTTGGATTGAGCAAGGTGAATTTCAACTGGGATTCCACTACAAACCCACACCAGAAGAAGCAATGCAAGGTCTAGCCTTGCTGGAAGATCTCAAAGACACCAATCCTGATCCTATCCCTGTTGAATACCCTGACTGCAGAAAAATAAAAATCGTTAGTTGACACCTTGGTCTAAATACTTTACACTAACACATTGTAGGACATCCTCGTCCTTGATAACTCGGAGAAAAAATTGACAGATAAAAAAGAAACAGCACTAGACGCCATGGCAGGCGACGGTGGATATGAATTATCTACATTTGAAAAGTATGAAGAATTTAACAAGAAAAGAAACTACAGGTACACTGAAATCAAACGACCTGGATATACTGTCAGGCAGTTTTTAAAAAACATCGTTCTCGGCTATTGGAAGCATAAATAATTATGCTACACAAAGGTAGCAACATTTCAAAACTAACATCCGTGTAAGGAAGGATACAAATATGTCATATAACAAAACAAAAACTGACCCGGTTCTAGGGCAAGCAGTTCACGAGCATTTGGTAAAATGCGGTGTGGAAACTCCAACAGTTCCAAACAATATTGATCGTAAAGACAAGATCGATAAAATTGAAAGTCATTTTACGGAAATTATGCGAGTAATGGGGCTGGATCTCAGCGACGACAGTTTAGTTGATACGCCCAAGCGTGTTGCTAAAATGTATGTTAATGAAATTTTTTGGGGACTTGACTACGAGGCATTTCCCAAATGTACCACAGTAGACAACAAAATGAAATACGACGAGATGGTAATTGAACGCAATGTCAATGTCCAATCAAATTGTGAACATCACTTTGTTGTTATTGATGGTTTGGCCACTGTAGGATATATTCCTAAACAGAAAGTCCTGGGGCTGAGTAAAATCAATCGCATTGTAGAATACTTCTCTAAGCGTCCTCAAATCCAAGAACGATTAACTGAACAGATCTATCACGCACTACAATTTATTCTTGACACAGATAATATTGCTGTGGTAATCGATGCTCAACACTACTGTGTAAAGAGTCGCGGAGTTGAGGATGTGGGATCCAGCACAGTCACAAGCAAATTAGGTGGATGTTTCAAAACTGAGACAAGTGTCCGAGCAGAATTTATGAACATTGTTAATGCTTGTAAAACAAGATAATTTATATCTCTAATAACTTATAGTCGTATCTCTTTTTAAGTAGGTATGGCGTAGTGTTAAAATGTCTTGATGCGGCTCCTATAGTAGGAAAAGTTACCCCTTCAACTACTATAGGTCGAACATTAGGGTTATTGTTGTTTAGACTCATACGCTGTTTTTGTTCAGGTGCCTTCATAGGATTGTTATCAATCATACGCTGGCGGACTTGTTCAACGATTTCCGGAGTAGAGAATATATTGTCTTTACCTCGTTTGTAAGAACCTTTAGCCTTTCTTGTATTAGACATTTTAATATAAGACTCTGGAGTACAGTATATTTGAGGAGTAGGGAGATGAGAGGTATCGTAGTGTTTGTTAAACAGTTTATAGGCATACATCATTTTATGTTTGTTTGCCCCGGCTGTCATTCCTATCAATAAACGATGGCAAACTCTGTGTTCTTTGTAAGTGAGTACAGCAAGATTATCAGCAGAATCAGTTCCGCCAAAACAGCGTGGAATAATATGATGCGTTTGAAATCCGTCATTGCGTTCTTTAATATGATTACGCTCAAGAGAACGGTTGATTATTCTGTAATAAACTTTGGTGTATTTGTTGTCTAAAAACATTGACTTATCCCTTGTACTGTGTTAAACTTAAATATATTTATCAAAATGGATGTTGTGACAAATGAATAAACTAAAAGAGAATCGTGGTATTATGGCACATTCTAGCCTTACACAAACCACAGTCCTACACGGCGCCTTCAAAGACGATCCAGGCGTAAAGAAAGAGTTCTTTGACAATGTCAAACTACAGCAAGATTGGGCTCCTCGCTAACAAAGGAACAAAGCATGGCAACCTGGAAAATTACCAACGCTACAAAAAAGAACGCAGTTGAGCGACAGTTCTGGATCAAAGATGATGTAGTAGTTACTAAAGACGAAGGATTTCGTTGGGGGTCTTGGACCGGCGAAAGTGACGAGCGGCCAGACATTGACCTTGACAATCCAGAAGGTTTTGAAGTGCTGTCGAATGATGTCGACTGGGAAATGGAAGAAATGGATGACGGATGCTGGGTCGAGTGGACATTCCCTAACGACATGCCTGAGGAAGAACAAGAGCGTATTCAAGCACTGTGGGACGAGGATTGGTTTGATGGTATGGAAAGCGATGGTTGGATCAACGAAGACACAGAGCACTGGATCTATGGTCCTATCGAACTGACCAACGTAGACACAAGCGAAACTTGGACTGGTGGTAATGATTGACTTAGAAGAAGCTCAGGCAGCCAACATAGCGCCCTGGACTGATTTAGTGTGGGAAGATTATCATGTTGCTGTGTTTAGAGACGCTTATCCAGTGACTCAAGGACATTTGCTATTTGTTCCCAAATACAACACCCCAGGAGTAATTGCAGATGCGCTCAGTTCAGCATTGAATCACGGTCAGCGTATGATAGATGAAGGCGAATGCGACGGATTCAATGTGGGTATCAATATGGGCAAGTCTGCTGGTCAAACAGTGATGTATCCGCATGTGCATCTAATTCCACGGCGCGATGGCGATTGTGCAGATTCTACTGGAGGTGTTCGCGGCGTGATTTCAACACAACAAAATTACCGTGATTCAATGTATCAGTTACCGTAAAATTGGTGTCAATTTAGAAAATACAATCTATCACTTATACTCCCCACTAAATATTTTTCAACGGTAGCATATCAATGTTTTTAGCTTTAGCACACGAAATACCAAAAAATATTGCCTGGCCTTTGCCTCAATGTGACCACCAAGTCAACATTGTAAACGCAAACGAGTATTATCTTGTGTCTAATATTTGCCCGCATCAAAACTCTAAAATAACTCAGTGTGCTACTGACAAACTAAAATGCCCATACCATGGCATGAGTTTTGATATCAATGGCAACGGGATCAACAATGGGTTTTCTTTGCCAACATCAAAAACGTATCAGAGTCAATCAATGTTGTTTGATAGCCCAGTGAATTACACATTTCCAATTGACTTACAGCACATGAAATTGATTGAACAGCGTGTGGACATAGTTGATGCACCAGCTGAAATCATTATGGATGTGTTTTTAGATATTGATCACATACCAGTTGCACACGAAGGTGTTTATGATCAAATAGGTATTGAACAAATTTCTAAAATTTCCTGGGAAACATTTGATAACGGAAGTTTACAATTTGTAGTACCTGATAGAGTTGACCATATTATCCCACAGGATTTACAATACAATTTAGGTGCTGTATGGATGGCAGTGTATCCAGACACAATGATTGAATGGCAGCCTGGAGCTTTGTTTGTGACTGTGGTCAAACAAAAACAAACTCATAGCTGTGTTTATGTTTATAAGTACAGAGATCTAAGATATTCTGACCAAAGCTGGGCACTAAATGATCAAGTTTGGGAGTTGGCTTGGTCACAGGATCGCAAGTTGGCGCAAGGAATTGAAAGCTTGGCCTTGAGCAACATAGATGTATTGAAACAACATTATAGAACTTATATAAAAAATGCTTTGTGAAAACAATTGGATGCGCCTGAGCTGGGGAGATCGTAGAGAAAGAAAAAATAAAGAAAATTTTGAAGTATCAATTAGTTCGCAACTAAAAAGTATACCGTCATTTCAGCAAGCGTGTGACGAAGTAGCTGTAGAAATTGCCAACAAGTACGATAACTTATTTGTTGCAATGAGTGGAGGATGCGATAGTGAACATGTGGCCAATGTTTTTTTCCGAAACAAAATACCGTTTACTCCTATGTTTGTCACTTACAAAAAGACTGTACACAATGACCAAAGATATGAGCGTTGGTATGCCAACCTATGGTGTCGCAAGCACAATGTAAAACCTTTGGAAGTTGATGTTAGTGAGTACATAAATTCCAGTCTTGATCGTCAACGATATATAAAATTTCGTCCTAGATTAGGATTAGGCTTCCTAACACAATCTTGTCTAATTGACATCGTAAACAAACACCAAGGTCACATAGTCACAGGCATGCAGTTGGAATATTACCCTGATCAAGACCAAATGACGTATCTTGAGCCACAACTAGGCAACTACCAAGGCTTTGTAATGCAAGAATCTGATGGGTACATGGATTTACTTGCACCAAATCAACATCCCTGGGCGTTCTTTTATTGGTCACCAAAGCTTTTAGCTAGTTTTGTTAATTCTTGGAATTTAGATTTGAATATGCAAGAAAACAAAGCAGAAATTTATGATGTTAGCCCCCGACCAAAAATGCTCTACCCAGCAGATTTTTATCCTGAGAAGATTACAAAAATGCATCATGGGTTAGCTTCAAAATGGGGGACGCGAGATTGTGCATTGTTAGGAACCAAACAAGAATTATTGAAAAAACTAATCAGCAACCATTGACTGGAATTCTCAAGCGGCCTGTCCGGCATCATCCCGCTCTACAAACTCTGCTGCCTATGCTATACTAACATAGGAGGACAATATGGCAAATCTACAACCTGTAACGTACAAATGGACCAGTACCAAGGAATATCACGACGCTTTTCCTTGTGCTTATCGTCAGTGGCGTGCTGACAGTCATTGCAATCTAATTCACGGTTATAGTTTTTCAATGAAGTTTTACTTCGGAACCAATGACTTAGATGTTCGCAATTGGGCCGCCGATTATGGCGGCCTAAAAGAACTCAAAAAGATCCTCGAGGATCAATTTGACCATACTACATTGTGTAGTTCCGATGACCCAGAACTTAACTGGTATAAAGAAGCAGAAAAACGTGGTCTTATGAAGTTGACCATACTACCAAAGTTAGGCTGCGAATCACTTGCTGACTACCTTTACAAGTATGTCAATGGAGTCTATATCCCGGATATGTGGGGCGAAGGAGAAGCCAAACGACTTTGGTGCTACAGAGTTGAGGTCCGAGAGACTCAATCTAATATGGCTTTTAGAGAGGGCCATAGGGAGTGGGGCGAGGACCTATTCGACGGTTTTGAGTAAATTTGGCATAAATAAAAGCAGACAAAGGAAAGAGTGGTGTCTTTCCTTGTCCTAAACACAATAACAAGAAAGGACCTTGATATCATGTCTGCTAATATTTATTCCCTATTAGAATCTAAATCTATAAATCTTCACTACGCCAAGCGATATGTTTGGTTTATTGATAAATTCAATAACACTGGCGGAACAATAAAACATCATATTTTACCTAAAGCAAAAGATATGTGGCCGGAATATTCCTCATTCTCAAAACACCGGTGGAATAAATCTCTCTTAACCGCAAGACAACACTTTGTTGCTCATAAGTTATTATGGAAGGCATTGGGTGGCAGTCAAATTCACGCTTTTTGGATGATGGGAAGATACAATAAAAGTAGAGACTATGAATCTGTCCGAGATGACCATGCGAATAGAATGTCATCTGTTATTGCCAAAAAATGGGCTAACAGAACTGAAGAAGAAAAGAAAACACTGTTAGATACAGTACATAGCAAAACTAAAGAATGGTATCAAACCGAAGAAGGTCGGCAGTTAAAAGAAAAGTTGCGAAACAATATACCCAAGATGGTAGAGGGTGTAAAGGCTCGTGATCCGGAAGATAGAAAGCGTAGTGCCCGTTTAGGTAAAGAGCGTATGGGTGCTGAACGCAGGAAAGAGGTCGCCCGTAAAGGAGTAGAGAATCGTGACCCTGAAACAGAAGCATTAGCAAGACTGAAGGCTTTGGAAACAAGAGCAAACTGGACAGAAGAAAAGCGTAAAGAAGTCTTTGAAAAAAGTAGCCAGGGTAGAAAAGGTAAATGTTCTGGAAGTGAAAATGGTAGAGCAAGAAAGATTGTTGCTGAATCCAGGACATTTGACACTCTTAAACAGGCTATGTTAGAATTAGACATATCTGAATACAAACTACATAGTAGATTGAAAGACCCAAACAACAAGGAATATTATTACGTATGAAAGATTCTAAATTTGGTTATCACTGGTTATGGATGTTACCGGTTGTATTGTTCATTGAAGCATATTCAAAAGTTTTCGATTTTTATAGATATGTGCGTATCAAACTAATTTGTAAAAACAATCCAGAGATTGGAGAATTAACAAAATTGTCAGGAATAAAAAAATGAATAAAAGGTTAAAACAGCGTCTGTGGTGTTATCGCGTAGAAGTGCGAGAAACACAGGCCAACATGGCTTTCCGTGAAGGTCACCGTGAGTGGAATGAAGATCTATTTGCATAAAATCACATGAAACATTACAAAATCAGTGTGCTGCTGCCTTCTAGGGGCCGCACACAAACTCTCCTTCGCAGCGTTCAAAGCCTGCTGAACTCTGCGGTTGATCCTGCCAGCATTGAATTGCGATTGGGCTTCGATCAGGACGATGCAACGTCTATCGAATATTTTCAAAATGAACTGCAGCCTTGGTTAGACACCACTGACATCGACTATCATGCCATGGTATTTGAACCCATGGGCTACGGTCGTCTCAATGAGTATGTGAACGGCTTGGCTGCCGACACTGCCTGTGATTGGTTCTTTTTCTGGAACGACGATGCCGTAATGGAAACCGAACACTGGGACACAGTGATCAACTCATATACTGGTCAGTTCCGACTGCTCAGTGTGCATACGCACAACGATCATCCCTACAGCATTTTTCCTATTGTGCCCAGAGCATGGTATGATGTGTTAGGTCATCTCAGTCAACATCAGATGAACGATGCCTGGCTCAGCCAAATTGCCTACAAGCTCGATGTGTATGAACGCATACCTGTTTGGGTCAAGCACGATCGCAACGATCTCACTGGCAATAACGATGATCAAACCTATCGTGCCAGAGTTATGTACGAAGGCAACCCCAACAACCCACAGGATTTTCATCACCGTGATGTTGTGCAGCGTCGCATGATGGAAACTGAAAAGTTGGCTGAGTACATGCGTAGTCAACACATCAGCACTGATTTCTGGGAACGTGTAAAAGCAGGCGCTCAAGACCCTTGGGAAAAGCTCAAGGCCAATGACATCAATCAACAGATGAAGCAGTTCAAGATTGATGCCAACAATCGCATGGTAAACGAAAATACCAAATTGTACGATTTCAATTACTTTACCAAAGCCGACGGTATCATCAGCTGGAAAAGCAAAAGCCTAAAGTTTGGCGATGCCATGGCCGCTCTAAGTTATGCATACGGTCTAGGCTGGGATGACTTGGTCAGCGAGTTTCCAGCAGTGTTTGCTCACAATGCCAATGGCCGTGCTGAGAGTACTCAGGTCAGTATGGTTGAGCAGCAGATGAATTTCTTGCAAAGCAAAGGAACTCGCCGGCCACAAAGAGTGCTGGAAATTGGTGGCGGCCGAGGTGAAGTGGCCACTGTGCTCAAACGCATGGGTGTGGATGTTGTCAGCGTGGAATTGGGTGCCGAAGCTGCAAAGTGGTACGAAGCCACTGCCTATCACTATTTTGGCAGCGAGTTCAAACCTGTGGTGCCTGTGAATCGTCCTGTACAAGAAGCATTGGCTGATTTGGATCTTGCTAGCTTTGATACCATACTCATGGTAGAAAGCTTGGAACACATTCCAGCAGGTGCATTTGAACCAGTGTGGCAAGCCATCCGAGCGCAATTTCAAGGACGATTTGTTGTGGTAAATTGGCCAGACTATCATCCCATTTGGGTTGGCAGAGATGCTGGCCCAGAAGAACACTGCAGATTGGTAGATGACGCACTGTATGATGCATGGTCGGCAGAAGCCAAGAGTGTGTACACACGTCGTGGTAGCCATTTGGCCTTGGATTTCTAATTGAACTGTTGTATAATACACTATGAAAATCAAAATCAGTGAAATCTTTTACAGTGCACAGGGCGAAGGACGTTTTGTTGGGGTTCCTAGTGTGTTTTTACGTACCTTCGGATGCAACTTTACTTGCTCGAACTTTGGATGCGCCCCTGGGGTCAAATCACAAGAAGCAGACGAAGTGGCAAAAAACGTACATTTGTACAAAGACTTTGCTAGCTTACCCTTGGTCAATACTGGATGTGATTCGTATGCTTCCTGGCATCCTGCATTCAAAGAGCTGAGTCCCAACATCGACACAGTTGATATTGTGGATCGTATGTTGGCTCTGACTCCCAATCATCGCTGGATACAAGACAATGGCAATGATGTGCATTTGGTAATCACCGGAGGAGAACCATTGTTGGGCTGGCAACGTGCTTACGAAGAATTGTTGAGTCATCCGCGCATGGCAGATCTTCGCAACATCACTTTTGAAACCAACGGCACTCAACAAATTCAAGCCAGATTTGGCGACTATCTCAAAGAGTGGACCAACACTGGCTTTGACAACGAAATCACATTCTCGGTCAGTGCCAAGCTGAGTGCGTCAGGCGAGCGTTGGGAGGATGCGATCTGTCCTGACGTCGTAGACAGCTATCAAGAATTTGGCACAGTGTATTTGAAATTTGTAGTTGAAACTGCGGAGCACTTTGCTGAAGTTGATCGTGCGGTTGGTCAATATCGTGCATTGGGGTTTAGTGGACCAGTATATGTTATGCCACAAGGCGGTACAAAAGAAATGTACGAAAGCAATCTAACAAAGGTCGCCGATATGGCAATGGAGAGAGGTTTTTACTTGAGTCCAAGACTACATTGCTCTATTTGGGGGAATGGGTGGGCGAAATAATAACATTCCCCATTCATTGCTAAATAAAAAGTAATGAATGGGGAATATGAAGAAATCGGCATACACACACGACCAATTTATAGAAAAAGCTTCTAAAGCAAATCCAGAAATTAGAATTACTGGCACATATGCAGGTGTTGACAAAAAAATAGAAATTGAGTGTATACACCTTGGTAAAAATTTAGTTTATGCTTACAGCTTACTAAAACCAAGGAATTGCTGTAAACAAGGTTTTTTTGATAATCGATCTTTGCACAACTTGAAAACCATCGATCAGAGAAAAGTTGAGATCCAAAATAAATTTGGTAATAGCATAGATACTGTGTTAGCAGAGTATAATCAAACAAGAGACAAAATTATAAATCTCAAATGTGTAATACACAAAAACTTGTTTTCTCAATGGATAAGTTCTTTGAACAAAGGTATTGGATGCCCAGAGTGCGGTAAAGAACACAAGATGAGTGCTGGAGTTAGAATGCTAAAAGTGGCCAGAAAAGCAGCACTAGACAAAGGTCGAGCACAATATGTTTCTAAAAACGAAACAAAATGGTTAGACAGTTTGAATGTACCAGTAAGGCAATTTTGGTTACAAGACGTAAAATACAATGTTGATGGGTATGATCCAACGTCAAACACCGCATATCTATACCACGGGCGATTTTGGCACGGTTGTCCAGAAACATACGATCCAGAAATGATTCATCCTATTCTAAAAATAAAAATGAAAGAAATTTATAAACAGACATTGGTATGGGAAAATAAAATCAAAACAGCAGGATATAATCTTGTCACAAAATGGGGCAACTAATGACGCCAGATGTCATGTTAGGAGTATTGGATATGTTTGATTGGTTCAAGAAAAAGTCCAAAAAGGCAGCAAAACGTGAGCTTCCAGAACCCAAAGAAACTCCGCCCATGCCCAAAACTGAGCCGCCAAAGAAATCTGAAAAAGAATTGGCCACTGAACGAGGCGAACCTTGGGTGCAGGTGCTGCGCATTGATGTAGATCCCAACAACTTGCACCAAGGTGCATTCGAACTAGACTGGAACGAAATTTTTGTGGCCAGACTGGTCAAAGCTGGTTACATGATCAAACGCGAAGACACCGATACTGAAATCGTAGATCGCTGGTTCCAAAACGTTTGCCGCCATGTTGTAATGGAAACCTGGGAGCAAGAACAAGCTATAAAAAATTCAGGTCTGTGGGTCAAACGACGAGACATTGGTGACGGGCGAAGTGAGGTATCATGATCTTCAATCACGTCAAATGTTGAAAATGTAATAAATACTTGTATGAGTATAATCTACAAAACAACAAACTTGATAACTGGAAAAATATACATCGGCAAGGCTAAAGTTGACAACCCCCTGTATCTTGGATCAGGTACAAAATTAGCACATGCTATTAAAAAATATGGGCGTGGCTCTTTTAAACGAGAAATTTTAGAAGAATGTGATGATCGAGAGGTAGATAATCGAGAGATATTTTGGATCTCACATTTTAACTCTACTAATCGAAATATTGGGTATAACATAACAAACGGGGGCGCTGGGGGAGACACTACTACTAACCATCCTGACAAAGACAGTGTTATCAAGTCGCGGGCTTCTAGCATTAAAGAATGGCATAGTAACTTGACTGAAGATGAAAAAATTGCCAGGGGCCAGAAAATAAGCTCTAGTAAAAAAGGCAAATCTAACGGTCACAAAGGACTTAAACATTCTGAAAAAACTAAACAGCTAATCAAGGAAAACCAACCGACAAAGACAGAAGCATGGAAAGAATCTCATGCCAAAGCAATGGCAATGAGAAAAGGCAAACCTTTTACAAAAAAATATAAACCTGTTATAGTTAATGGGATAGAGTATCAATCGGTTAAACATGCAGTCGACGCTCTGGGATTTAAACATCGAGCAACATTTTACACCAAGGTAAAACAGGGACTTATTAAGTTAGAATACAAATGAATATTTTTAATAAAAGCAAACAGCTCAAGGCAGAAGGTAAAAAAATTGGAATTGTTTTTTCGGCTTTCGACATGCTACACGCTGGTCATATCGCTATGCTGTCCGAAGCCAAGAACCACTGCGATTACCTTATTTGCGGATTGCAAACTGATCCCACCATTGACAGACCTGATACCAAGAACAAGCCCGTTCAGAGCATTGTGGAGAGACAAATTCAACTGGCGGCTTGCCGTTACGTTGATGAAGTTGTGGTTTATTCAACGGAGCAGGATCTGGTTGATCTCTTACTTATTCTACCGGTTGACGTACGGATTCTTGGAGTAGAGTACCAAGACAAAGACTTTTCGGGTCGCGAAGAATGTTACATGCGAAACATTGAGCTGGTATTCAACAGCAGAGATCACAGTTTTTCAAGCTCAAGCCTACGTAAACGTGTGGTAGCAGCAGAAACATTCAAGGCGTTAACAAATGGAACCAATCAAACCTCCTAAGACTTTCAAAGTCTATACGCTGATCAAGCAATCTGGGTTGTCAATGAGTTATGTGTATGTACCTGGTACTGGGCACGTACAATACGGTCCAGGTTTTTATGCCACTAAAGACGAAGCCGAACATAGCAGAACACTAGAACTTCTCAAAGAAACTTCGGGTTCGAAGTATCACGTATTTGAACTTGAAATACCTAACCCCGCTTATCAAGAATGATTTTATACGCTAATGGATGCAGCCACACGGCTGC
>ERZ869929.554-NODE-554-length-20771-cov-3.572842_pt1 | contig 20771 bp, 41 predicted proteins | sample MGYA00579312_ERZ869929 | MGnify/ENA primary metagenome ERZ869929 (study PRJEB32216, sample SAMN09231818) | wastewater metagenome | place: USA: Maryland | collected 2016-08-09 | study: EMG produced TPA metagenomics assembly of the PRJNA472060 data set (Reclaimed... | reverse complement strand
CGTGCGTGCGTGCGTGCGTGCGTGCGTGCGTGCGTGCGTGCGTGCGTGCGTGCGCGTACGCGAGGGAGCTGCTGCTGCTGACTGAGCGATGCTGCTGCTGCTGCTGCTGCTGCTGCTGCTGCTGCTGCTGCTGCTGCCGCCGCCGCCGCCGCCAAGAAGCGAAAGAACAATACAGCCGCAATCTTTCTATATCACTCTTTCGCAAAGCGATACTAAAAGAATACGAGCTAATTAAGAAAGAAGCAGACGAGCAGAATCACTGACCTGTCTATTTCGTCTTGTGAGTCCGTCGTGCGGGTGCTGATTCACCGGGTAGCGCGGGGCGTTGCGAAATTGCTTGAAATACGGTTGAAGAGAAAGCCCGCCGAAGCGGGCTGACTCTTAACCAAGGGAGCGGATGTACTTACTCACTCGCGTCATTTCAGTGTAGTCTTCTGCTGAGTAGATCGAGTCGATCCCTGCTGCGAGGTCGACGATGGCCGCGGAAAGACCAGAGGAGCGTGCGCAGAATTCGCGAAAATCCTCTGCTTCGCTGGGCATCGTTGTCGGATCGAAAAGATCTTCTAGACCAGCGTCGAACTCTTAGCAGGCCCAGCCCGACGTTTGCGGCAACTTCATACCCAGTACGATCGAAAGGGAGGAGAAGAAGGCGAGATACTCGTCTATTCTTGCAACGCTATGAGGTGCAACGGTTTCGACTTGCAAGAGCGCGCTTGTGAGCAGTGCGTGAGCGCCCAACGATTCGCGGTTGGTGGGAGCGCCTTTAGAAATATACAGCATGGTGTCTCTCCTGGTTGCGCGCCGTGGTAGTGGGCGCGGGCACAGTATAGCACTGCGCGCGTGCGCGTGTGCAAGGGCCGCGCGTATGGTTGCGCGTATGGTTGCGCGGGCGCCGGTGCGGGGTGCTATACTGGCGCCGCGCTGCTGTAGGCGCAACACCGAGCAAAGACCATGTGCAAGATACCGAGTCAGTCGGTTCGCATCGCTAGAAAAGCAATGCAGAGACTCTGCCCGCCGCAAGAAAACTACGGGCGTGAGGTTGACTCAGGCGAGTGGAGTGACAGCAACCACAGTGAAAGTGAAGAAAAGAGGGCCCGGGGCTCGTGCAAGAAAATCGCGCATGATTGAGGTCGATGCGGAAGAGCTAGAACTGGCGATGTACGTAGCCGACTGCAGAGAGTACGACATGTGGGCGCAGTCAAAGAGGCGATAGGCGTATTTTCGCGCCGCGAACGCCTGTAAGCGACGCGAGCGATAATGACCGCGAGCGATAATGACTGCGAGCGATAATGACCGCGAGCGACAATGACCGTGGGCGATAATGACCGCGGCTAGATGCTGCTGCTGCTGCTGCTGCTGCTGCTGCTGCTGCTGTTATTCCAAGCGTGATTAGGATCAAGCGGCGTTCCGTCTACCGAGCACCCCTTCACACGAGTAGATACAGTTCGACCAAAGGATCCATTTTCTCTTGCTGTCTTCTCCGAGTGACACGACTCACAGAGACTTTGAAGATTTTCATCTCTGTAGTCGTGTATTTCTACAGCCTTTCCGTCTATGTGGTCAACTTCGGTAGCGAGTGTGAGACGCCCTAGCTTGTCACACGCTCTGCAGTACGGTTCTTCTCGCAGCCTGCGAAGACGAATTCGACGCCACAGAGGATCCCACGTGGGGAGTAGTCTCTTACTCTGTCTCTGGGCAGCTTTCTTTGAATCCGCAGATCGCGTCACCTTGCTCTCCTCTCTCAAGACACTCCGCGCGAGCACGAGCTACGAGCGCACACTTCTTGAGGTCGTTGACCAGCGTTGGGAGGACTTCCGTTATGAGTAAATCCCAGTCCTCGGCCTTAGTGCCCGTAGCGACCCACCTAGCAGAGACCGCACACTCTTCGCGAGCGAGCTCCGCGCACGCAACCGAGAAATTTTCTCTCACAGTGTGCGTCTTCGTACAGGCGCTACTGCCCAAGAGTACGATTGACCACATCAACCCGATCAGGACCCGGCGCACAGTTGAGCTCCTCTATACTTGGAAGATTCTGAACCTCAGCACGGATGCTAGACAGTCTGCCAGAGAAAGATCCAATCTCCCTCCACAAATCCTCTACGAGCTTCTGGTTCTGTCTAGACGCCGTATCCAGCACGAATTTCTGGCGCTTGCTTAGTGAAATCTCAGCTGCTAGGTTGGCCGCAAGCTGCTGCGCGCGCTGCTCTTGCGCACCTAGGAGTCTACCAGCGTAGAACGTACCGTACAGCGCGATGCAACCCACGGCGAAAGTCAGCAACACTGCAGTGATTCGAACCGCTACAGGAGACAATGATGTGAACATCTTCTACCTCGACAATGATCCAGAGCAAGCAGCCCGAGCGCATTGCGACAAACATGTCGTCAAAATGATCTTAGAGACTGCGCAGCTGCTGAGTACCGCGCATCATGTTCTCTCTGCGGACCGCGCACCAGCTGGGATCTACAAGAAAACTCATCACAACCATCCTTCGGCTGTGTGGTGTCGCTCTAGCGCAGACGCGTACTTGTGGACGCTCCATCTGGGGGTCGAGCTTCTGTTGGAGTATCGCCACCGCTACAGAAGGCGTCACGCCTGTACCGATGTCCTATGCGGCCCGCTGCTGGATCTGCCCAGAGGAATACTGATGGACGACTGGCAAGATCCCCCGTTCTGCGGCCCTGTCCAGTACGCTGTTCCCGACGTCGTCGACGCCTACCGTCGCTACTACATGGGGGACAAAGCCCGCTTTGCCAAGTGGACTCGTCGGGACCCGCCCGTCTGGTGGCGTCCAGGATCCGTTCAAGCACAGGCTGACCTCAGCAGCGCGCCGCCTTTCTAGACCACGCAGCTTGACGCCTTTTGCATAGATCCAGCGGCTCATCTGTCTGCAGGCTTCTTCTTCTTGCCCCGCATTGAACAGACGGACGAGCGTAGATCCACAGAACGCTCCTCCGCCAACATTGAACGTGAAAGACGTAAAAGCCGCCGCCTGATGCGTGGATAGCGGCCGCGTGATGCACCGCTCTACCGCAGACGCTGCGATCACAAGGTCCTTCTGCAGCAGATCTCTACACTGCGAAAGAGATAAGGTCATTCCGACACGGACGTCGGGTCCTGTATGTCCCCAGCAGACGGTAGGAATGCCAACAGGATCCGCGTACCCGGTGGGGGAGAATCCTTCCCAGTAGGCTGCGATAACTGCTGCAAGCGTGAGAACTGCCGCGACACCGCTCGGTGCAGAATTATTCCGCGAGTTCGATCGTGTCGTGCTCATGCACACGCACCCTCCGTATGAAGCCGTGATGTCCATTGAACTCGCCGGCTCGATCTCTCACTGCAAACGCAAAGATCCGAACCGGAACAGGTGCTCCAGACTCTGGCTGGATCCTGGCGTCGCGGACGGTCCAGTCCCGCTTGTCGCGCACAGCCAACCGCCAAGAGCTCACCACGCGATCGCGATCTTCTTCGGGAATGCTGTTGATCCAACGGTCCCCGAGCGCTTCCTGCTCTGTCCGGATGGTCATGCGGCAGAATTCTCGATTCACGCTAGTGAACCGACCATCGACGTCGGAGGTGAATGTTGCGACGCCTATCTCAGACAAGAAGGACTGGTGCGCAAAATCGCGAATGGCCATCGCCTGCTCGATGCGATCCACTGCGTCACGAAGGGAAGAGCCGTGGTTCGGACTGATTTCGCGCTTCATCATGCCGACGTCGTCTTTCATCTTGTTGATGTCTACACGAACACCGGGGATTGCGTTTATGTTCTCTGCCAGACTACCGATCCACTCTCGAAAAGGACGGACCCACCTACGGTTCACCGCCCGCGCCACTCCATACAAAGTGACGAGGGCGGTGGCGGCAGCTGCAGAGTGTGTCAAAAGCTCAACTGACATTCAGACGACCCCCAAAAGAGAAAGCCCCCGAAGAGAAGATCCTCGAGGGCTTTCGTTTCATTGATTGGCGCGGGGCTCCCGCCTGACCCACCTACCCCACTATGGCGAAAACTATAGCAAAAGCTGGGCAGCCCTTGCAATACCGTGGCCATTTGCGCAGTAAGCCGCCGTTAAGCTAGCAGTCTTGCAAGGGTTCTAGCGGCCACCTTCGCTGCTCGATATACTCTTCGCAGCAGCCACGTATAAGGCTGCGAGAAATCACGAGCCAGTGTTCTTCGACTCGTAGAAAGAAGTTCAGCCCGCCTAGTCTGGGACATGGGGAGGACACCATTGCCGTCGCAAAGGGCGCAATCCTCTTGCTCACCATAGCAAAGACTACAGACGCAGCCAGAGGAAGCTTCGAGGAGACAGACAGCGGGTATTCTTCTGTAGAGTCGCGGATCGTGGCGCCAGCGCGTCTCTGGCATGTCTAGAGGAGCTTTCTTGGCGATTCGCTTGACGAACTCTTTTTGATACGAGATTTCTAGAAGACTCCATCGCTGAAACAAGTCTTCATAGAGCTCGTGGCACAGATCGGGAATACTCACCGACTCTGGCCAATTGATAGCGAGAAAGATTCTGGTCTCTTGCTGCTGGGGCAACATCCCCACGGCAGCTGCGATATCTTGCGGCGAGAGGCGTGGTTCGCCGGAACTTCCAGAACTCTCTTGGTCTCGTATCTGCTGGACGACTGGGTGGAGCCGTCCCAGAAGCTTTCTCACGTCTCGCTTCACAGCCCAGCTCCCGGCCAGTGGGGACACAGCCTACCACCGCCGCAGCCAGAGAGCAAGCCCCCTGCCACCGGGGAGGTGGGCAGTAAACGAACGCACCCGCACGGGCGCCTGTGCTCGCGCGTCTTAGAGCTTAGCTCTTAGAAGAGCAAAAGCTCTTAACGCATTCGCTTTTTCTTTCCATGCGGGGACGCGCTCTCGCGCTCTCGTGCGCGCATTTTGCGCGTAGGCGCTCACGCGCGTACGTGTACGTGAGTGCGTGGATGAGCGCATACGCTCTCGAGGGCGCGTCCCCGCGGGGAAAGAAAAAGCTATGCTATAGGAAGTCCTTGAAACACGTTACAGTCCCGCGGCCGGCAGAGTCCTCCCCGCCGACGCGCGAAACGCTCACCGCCCCGCCCCAAGTGACTGCGCATTTGCGTCACCCATGTGCTGCCCGCTGCGTCACCCATGTGCTGCCCGCTGCGTCACCCATATGCTGCCCGCTGCGTCACCAAGCGACTGTGCATTGCGTCACTGAGCACCGTCCCGACCTGGTCCCTGCACTGAGTCTCCACGAGCTTCGCGCTTCGCCTTACGCGCACGCCTCCGCGCGCCCTTGCGCGCAACCCTTGCACCGACGCACCCTGCTGCCGTACGCTGCGCCACGCCGCCCCGGCCCCTACCCGCTACCCCCGTACAGGCCCACCCCTCACCTGCGCCTCTGCGGGGCTGGCAACCGCCCTAGCGTGGCCCTTTACCCGCCACCTGCCCTGCGCCGCCATCCGCAGGGCGCCGGCTCGAGACGTTACATGGTGCGTCGTCGGTGCTGTGCCACTCCCGACCGGGTGTAAGGGCCAGCAGAGCGGGGCCGGGGCGGCACCTTTCCAGGAGAAAATATGAGTTTTGTAGACAGAGATCCTGTGTCGCTTGACGCCGTCAAGCGCAAGCTGGAGTCGTCGGCTATTCCTCCCCAAGGGCTCAAGGAGCTCCATCTCAAGCTGGCGTCGTCCGTCGATTTCCGCAAGGATTTCAACGATTGCTTGGCGCCGAAGTACGCGACAAAGGCGGCCGATGGCTTCCTCATACCGTACTTCAACCCCGACGGCACGCTGCAGCAGTTCGCTCGCATGCGACAGCTGGCAGAACCCCTCCCCCTAGACAAGCGCGGCAAGCCGATTCGGTATAGGCAGCCGACGGACACGAATCCATCCATCTACCTGCCGCCGGTCAACGACTGCGACTGGGCAGGGATCATGCAAGATAGCAACATTCCCGTGTGCATCACGGAGGGCGAGCTCAAGGCCGCCAGTGTCTGCTATAACACCGACTACCCCTGCATCGGCCTCGGCGGCGTCTGGATGTGGCGAAGCGCGAAGCACCGAGTACCCCTGCTCCCCGCACTCGAGGCGTTCCGTTGGCAGGGACGAGACGTCTACATCGTTTACGACAGCGATGCCGAGGACAATATTGACGTGCGTCGCGCTGAGGCTGCTCTGGCCAAGATTCTGGCCATGCGGGGCGCCAGCGTGTTCATCTGCCGGCTGCCGCCGATGGAAGGGGGTGGGAAGTGCGGCGCGGATGACTTCATCGTCGCTTACGGCGGCGCGGCGTGGCCCTCGGTCATCCAGAAGGCTGAGCCGTACAATGGCAACGAGTCGCTGCACGCGATCAACGACTGCGCCGTGTACTGCCGGAATCCTTCGATGGTCGTGCTGCTCAAGCAAGATGGGCAAGACGTGTTCCAGGAAATGGGGACGCGCGTGTTCGAGCACGAGCGCTTCTCCAATCTGCGGCACGTGGTGATGGAAGAGACCGCTGATGGGAGGATCAAGTCGAAGGAAGTGTCGTCGGCGCGGGCGTGGATGGAATGGCCGGGGCGCTTGGAAGTCAACGGCGTGGCGTTTGAGCCGGGGAAGGATCGATTCCTCGACGTGAGCCGGCCGTCCTCGCCGAACTATCGCAAGCTCAATGCGTGGAACAGCTGGGGTGCCGAACCGCGGAAAGGGCCGCTGGGACCGTGGAACCGCCTGCTGGATCACATATTCGGCGAAGATATAGCCGCGCGGGAGTACTTTTTGCGATGGGCGGCGTTTCCGCTGCAGAATCCTGGCGCCAAGATGTACGCGGCGACGCTGCTGTGGTCCGTGCGACACGGCACCGGTAAGTCCTGGCTGGCGAAGATGGTCCGGGAACTCTACGGGGAGCATGGGCGGCTGGTGGCGGACGACAAGCTGTTCGCCTCCTTCAACTACTGGGCGCACCGAGCGCAGTTCGTGGTGATCGACGAGATCGCCAAGCAGCTGGACTACGGCAAGACCAGCGAGCGGTTGAAGCGGCTGATCACACAGGACCGGCTGACCATCCACCTGAAGTACCTCCCCGAGATTGAGTACAGGGACTGCGTGAACTACTTCTTCACGTCGAACGACCCGGACTGTATTCGCCTCGAGGACGGCGATCGGCGATTCTTCATCCACGAGGTGCTGGCGGAATCCCTTCCCCAGTGGCAGGTGGAGGAACTCAAGGAATGGTGGGACGACGGCACAGGGCGCGAAGCGCTCATGTATCACTTGCGGCAGGAAATTGACTGCACCGGGTTCACGGAGAATACGCGCCCGCCGCTGACCGCCGCTAAGGAGAACATGATCGAGATCAGCAAGTCCGACCTGGACCTGTGGGTGCGGCAGCTGGCCGAGGATCCCGACACGTGCTTGGAATTCGATGGACGCCCGGTACGCCATGCGCTGTGGGGCGTGCAGGATCTGCTGCGATTCTTCGATCCGGACAAGCGGTTTGAGAACCGCTACAGCCAGTCCAGCATGGCGAGTGCCCTGCAGCGTGCGGGCTTCCGCAAGGCTAACGAGGGTCGGCCGGTGCGCACCATGGACGGCGTGAAAAGACTTTGGGTAATTAGGGATTCCGAACGGATTTCTCCGTTGGATCATGCCGCTCTTGCCGAAGAGTATCAGAGAGAGCGTGGCGTCAAGGCCGCGGTCAAGGCCGCGAAGTTCGGAGCGGGAGGTCGGTGATGTTGGAACTTAGAATGGCGAAGCTGTACGTGAACGGGGCGCTGGTGGAGGGCGTCCACATCACTGAACTTTCTCTGCAAGCCCTCGATGTCTATGACGAGATTGGAGAGCTGACTCAGATGGTGCATTCCGTAGAGTTGAAGCTGGTGGCACCACAAGAGTTCATTGACTTCTTGCGCACATACAGGAGCAAAGAAAATGCTGCTGGACGGTAGAAATCCTCGCGATCAGTTTCTTGTGGGACACGTGACTGTCCTGCTGGATGGGAAAGACAGAACGCACCGCTGTGTCGCAGCGGACGACACCGCAGGGTGGATTCTCGTATACAGAGAAGACGAGCACGGGGAGATCCTGGTGAACTACGAGAAAAGTGAGGCGCTTACCCGAAAAGAGTACGGGTCAGTGCGGATAATTCTGAAGTCTGGGGTCATCCCGCAGGTGATAGGATTGGCGATCGAAGTCTGTAAGAATCGCTACAAGAATCTGCTGCGGTAAGGTGCGTCAGGTACTTGCACGGCTGCGCGGGCGCCGGTACAATGGCACCACGCCACCTACGGCGCTATTGGGAGTGTAGACATGGCAAAGAATGCATACATCGAGAAGAACGAACGTTACCTGTGCATCAGACTCGCGACGCGCAGCGAGCTGAAGATCGAGCCGATGGAGTTCGACGAGGAGAACGATGGTCGTCCCAGCATGATGTACATTTACGGGGAGGCGATGTGGCGGCATGAAGATCCCGACCTCGACGCGCTGGTGCGACACATCGACGGCGCACACCCCGAGGGCAGGGGGGCGCCGACTCTTTGGCAGGTACTGAAGATGGCGATGGAGATCGGCAGATCACTGGACGCCACGGCGGCCTACCAGAACGGCTACGCCAACGGGCACCGCGACGGCAGTACGGAAGGCTTTGAGAAGGGCAAGCAGTACGCAGACCAGAAGCCCAACGGAGCCGCCATCGCGCTGGAAGACGAAATGCTGCGCGTGCTGTTGAAACATGCGCACCTGCGCCGCGACGACTACGAAACCAGCCTCCCCAACCGACTGATCGAGCTCACCTGCTACGATGACTACGATCCGCAAAGCCCGCTGAGTGTGGGCGAGATCCTGAGCATCGCACACGACACCGGCATGGAGGATGCGCAAGCCGGGGCCGCTCCCGATGAGTGATCCATTCATGATGATCAACGGGTACGCCGTGCTGTTCCGCAGCGGAGCGCCTTCGCGTCCCGTGTGGTTCGTCACGTGCCACAACATGCCAGAGGCCGCCAACGATGCTCACTAAGCTGATGCTCGCGACTGTGATTGTGCTGGACTACGGCACCGGCTGGGGTAGCAGGATGACGGAGTGCGATTTGAACTTCGTCAGCTGGTCCGCCGTGAAAGACGAGAGCTACCTGTACGCGACGTGCTCCGATGGGGAAGTCATCAACCTCCCCACCGAGCCGACGCGCGAAGCGCTCAGCATTGACGAGATCATCGTCACTGACGGAGCAGATCCGATCGAGCGGCAGAACTGCGGGCTGGTAAGCGACCGTATACAGAGCGGTTCGCGCGTGGTCACCGTCAGCTGCGGCGTTGGAGTCTTCAGGGATGGGTTCGCCAGTGGAAGCTGAAGCGCCCAAGTGGCGGGACATGCGCGACGCGCCCAAAGATGGCACCGAGATCATTGCGCGAGTAATGTGGCGCGGCGAATACGGGTACACCGAGGACCGCGAAGGCTGGACGGGCATCCGCTGGGACTGGCGAACCAAGAACTGGGTAGAGACCAAGACGACGGGCAGATACTACAACGAATTCATTCCCTACGGGTGGTTCCCAGTACCGCAAGGGTAGTTGCGCCGCTGCACCGGCGCCCGTACAATGGCAAGGCCAGTAGGCACCAACCAGGAGAGCAAAGATGACAAGTGAAAAGTTTACTCAGTTGATGATCAGCCTAGCGGTGGAGATGATGCCGCCGAACGAGCGAGAAGAGTCTGACCGCATCGTCATGGCGATCAAGGCCGCGCTGGACAGCGCCGGCAGCAAGCCGATGCGCAACATCAGCATGCTGCGCGCGATCGAAGCGTGGCGCAGCGAACAGAATCCCGTGGAGGACCAGCGTCTGCGGAACCCGCCGACGGGACGGATCTTCGATCAGATGCAGCGCATGTTCGAGGGGCCCTGACATGAGCGACGGCGCTAAGAAACTTTGCTTCCGCGCTCGCGAGTACAGTATCGAGCACACGACCACTGAGGGCGGCGGAGCTTGGATCCAGATTCCGCTGCGGAATCCGGTGCCGTGCGTGCAGCGCGCGCTAGTGGCGCTGCAAGAAGCTGCCGAGGAGCACCACTTGGCGGACACGCCCGAGTACGCGCTGCAGCGGACCTACGAGCTCGGCTATGAAGAAGCGACACGCTCCGCGACCGAGGCGTTCCGGGACCAGGAGCAGCAGATCGCCGCCCTGAAGGCTGAAGTCGCTAAGCTGAAGGAGCAGCTGACCGAGCGCGGAGAGGCGCTGGAACAGGCTCTCTCTGGACGACCCAGTCCGAGCGGAGTAGCTGCGCTCCGCGGCATCGAGGCGCTGATTGCACACGCCGCCGAGAACGCCATATTTCGTCGGGAGTCCGAGGCAACTGATACGTACTGGAGGCTTCCGGTGAAGAAGTCCTACGCCGGTATGTGGTCCGACTTCCGTACGGTTGTCGAGGAGAAGAGCAAGGGAGTCCGCAAGCCGCACACGTACACGCTGCTCATGCCTGTTGCGTACGCAAAAGTCACGCCTAGAGACGATCACACGATCGAGTTCACTACACCAGGACAGCACCATGAGTAAGATTGAACAGCATATCGATCTGCTGGGGCGGGAGGTCAAGGACAAGATCACGGACTTTCACGGCACCGTGACCAGCGTCAGCTTTGATCTCTTCGGCTGCATACAGGCGGTAGTCACCCCGCCGGTGAACGAGAAGATGGAAACTCGCGAAGGTCGCTGGTTCGATGTGTGTCGCCTCCACGTCTTCGACACTCGGCGCATGGTCCAGCCGAACTTTGGGGAGGGTCCGGTAGCGGAAGGTCTCAAAGGCGGGTACGACAAACCGCTCCCCCGCGGCTGAGTGTGGCAATTGTTTGCAGCAAGGGATGGCGGCGCAGGGTAGGCTTTACCCGCGCCGCCACTGGCGTTTAAGGGAACCGCAACCATGGACATCACCATCAAGAGCTTCATCAATGGCGAAGTCAGCGAGCAGCAGGTGTTCGACTTCGTACTCGCAAAGCTGCGAGAGCAGGAGGGTCAGTCGCTATTGTTTAGTGGACCACGCTGCGCTTACCGGGGCGGTCTGCTGCGCGACGGAAAGCTCACTCCGGCGGGAGAGCAGCCGTGAAGGTCGTGTACAAAGAAGTTCTTTACAAAGGACGCTTTGATAATCTCTACGTACTGGGTTTGGGGAATGCGATTCACGTGCCGATGAACAAGGGTTCGCGAATCATCAACTTCCAGCAGAACCCGTTCGACGGAACCATCTGCGTGTGGTACGAGTGCGTACCGGGAGAGCCGATGGAGGAGCGTGTTTTCTGGTTGGCGTTTACCGGATCCTCGTATCCGCAGAATCTTCATGCCATCGCCTCCACTCCGTACGCTCCGGGCGGGCTGTGGGTCCACCTTCTTGAGGAGCGCAAAGATGCGTAAGTCCCTCCCCATCGTCGCACCGGCTCTGCTGCTGGCTGGGCTGATTCTGATTGTTGATCACTTCGCCTTCACCCGCAGCTGCGAAGCGCGAAGCCCCGACCACATCCGCTTCGTACTCGGCCCCTGTATGGTCTACACGCCCGCCGGTCTGAAGGAGGACTGACATGGACATCCAAGCTATCATCATCATCTACATCAGCTTCATCTTGCCCACCGCGCTGGTCACTGTTTTCATCGGGCACACCATCGCGCTCCTGTGGGTGTACTTCTTCCGCATCGAGCACATCGTCGATCGGCTGCCGCGCCCGAGTCAGCACGAGCCGATGTTCGTCACGAACTGGTGGGTTCAGCGAGGTCTGTGGGGGCTGTGCTATCCATGGGTCCGTCGTCGCGTGCGACAGCGATTCCGCGAACGCTATCCGGATCTGAAGCTCTACACGAACAACAGCAACGGCGATGTCTACATCGGCTACAGGAACCACCCGCGATGAATGAGATCAGCATTCGTAGTGACGAACTGGCCACGCTGGCTGACGCTCTGCGTCACGCATACTGGAACGCCAAGTCGGGGGAGATCACCCGGTGGCCACAGATCAGCAGCAAGGCCAAAGAGGAGTGGCTGCGCACGGCACACGCGGCCCTGCAGGCGGTGCCCGCGGCCCCACCCGCTACCACCCTACAGGGTGCGACCTGCGCGGCTGCTGGCGGGGCTGGCGTTGCGCCTACGGCGGTGCCCGGGCGCGCCCCACACTGCGCCGCCCGGCAAGCGGCCGACCGTACAGTCTGTACGCGCTGCCGGTTCGCGTGGGACACCAACGACCCCATGCCGCCGAGCTGCCTGCCATGACGATCCTCTACACAGACGTAGATGCGTATCTGTGTCAGTGGATGAACAACTTGATCCGAGACCGCCACCTCCCACCGGGCGAAGTCCTATGCGCCGACGCGCGAAAGCTGAAGCCCTCTCAGCTGACCGGCAGAGAACAGGTGCATCTGTTCGCCGGTATCGGTGGCTGGGCGCTGGCCGCCAAGATGGCAGGCTGGCCGAGCGAGATAACTCTGATGACGGCGAGCGTGCCGTGCCAACCCTTCAGTCGCGGCGGCAAGCGCCGGGGAGTTCTAGATGACCGCCACCTCTGGCCGGAAACTGCAAGACTTATTGAAACAACCGCTCCCTTCGTTGTCGTGGGCGAACAAGTTTGGGAAGGTCCTGCAAGGGATTGGTGGCGTCAAGTCTATGGTGATCTCACCCGAATGGGATACCGAGCATCCGGGGTACTTGTGGAGGCTGTCGACGTCGGAGCACCGCACCGGAGGCCGCGCATATACTGGCGCGCTGTGGGGAACGCCGACCGCAACCGACTCGCGAGTGCGGCCGCATCACGCGCGCTTCGCAACCAAGCCGTCAAACCTAGCGCAGCAAGTCTTCGCCCTTGGAAGCGATTTGAAATCGTCGAGTGCCCGTGGGACGGGGCAAGTCGCACTGTTAAACCCGGAATTCCCATGTTGGTTGATGGGGTTCCCGGACGAGTGGATCAGCTGCGCGCCTTCGGCAACGCGATCATCCCTCAAATCGGTTACGCCGCGCTCACTTCGGTACTACAAGAAATCGCCGAGCCCTGAGTGACCGTTGCACTTGTTTGCACCACAAGACGCACCGGCGCGCGTACACTGTACCGGCGCCACAATGGCGCAGTAACCAGGAGCTGACAATGTTGCGAGTCAAGACCACCAAGCACTACCTGACCGGCACGTTTGCCGGACTGAGTGTTGAGGACTACCAGACCGTACAGAGCGCTGACGACGCACGCGAGCTCGTCGCGATCACTGAGGACCTGCACCTGCAGTACGAGCTGAGCGGCGGTGCCGAGGGCTGGTGCGAAGACGGCACGGGAGCGCAGTTCGTCTACATGGGCGCTGTGATTTGCGCCGGGGGTGCGGCATGAAGAGCGTGATTGCTGCGCGGATGGGGCTGGATCTCGATCTTGAGATCTTCTGTACACAAAGCTGCGACGAAATGCGTGTACCGATACGCTGGTTCGCAGGCGTGGAAGTCCCCATTGGGGAGAACTTCCACGGCGTGATCATTCGGGAGTCTCTGTTCACCTACCGCACTCGCGAGGCGCTCGAGCAGGCAATGAACAGCAGCCACTTCCCCATCGACCAGGACCCGTTTACTGACGGCGAGGGCCGCCGTCAGATTTTCCGAGCCGAGCGATAACCAACCCGAGCGGCCCACCGCTGGGGAGGGCCGCTCTCTTTACGGAGGCAGTATGAACAAAGATCGTATCCTGGAAGTGGCGCGAGTGATCGAGCAAGCGGCGTTCAAAGAGCTCGAAGAGAAGCTCGATTCGAGGGTGAGCTTCGACATGCGCTGGGAGATTAACGAAGAAGATTCTTGCGGCACGATGATGTGCATCGCGGGCTTCGCCGCAGCAATGTACACGTCGAAAGAGCAGCTGCAAGAGCTCTGCACGTACGCGACGGCTGTAGAAGGACCTGTCCCAATACCCCGCCATGAGAGGATCTGGCGACACGCCGCGCAGCTACTTGATCTTACCGAGGATCAGGCGCTGGAGCTGTTCTACCCGAGTCGCGTGGGCGATTACGAGAAGATTACTTCGGCAGACGCCGCGCGTACTCTGCGACACCTTGCAGAGTCTGAAGAAGTCTACTGGGGAGTGGATCCGTGAACGTCGAATTGCTGACCAAGGTGCGAGACGCACTGGTCTACGCCAGCCAGCACGACCGCGAGCTGCCGCTGGATCTACAGCAGCCGAAGTTCGACATGATGGTGATGTGGTCTCCGCCGATCGAGGGGCACAGCTGCGAGACTGCCATGTGCATCGCTGGGCTGACTGTGGTGCTGGCGGGGGAAGACCCAGAATACACCGACGCAGAAGGATGTATCATCTCCAAAGCGACGGAGCTCTTGGAGATCTCTGAACTGAACGCAGAGAACTTATTCTTCGCGAAGAACTCTATCCTCGGATGGAGCAGAATCACCCCAGAGATGGCGACGTACGCGGTGAATCACCTGCTGGAGACTGGCGAGGTCGAGTGGCCGGAGGAATACCGACGGTGACTACGTCAGAGCTCGCCGCTGTCGGATTCGTACGCCGGCTGCTGGAGAGCGCAAGAGAGCGCGCAGCGAAGGTCGATGACCAAGAACTGCGCGCTTTTCTGTGCGCGCGACTCGAGCCGTTTGACGAGGCGTGCAAGAAGGAGACACTGCGGCGCAAGCAAGACCTCAGCAAGCTCGGTGGGATGGTACTGCGCGTGATGCCCGCTTGCAGCCCGACGGAGCTACGCGCTACACTCGCGGCGGCGCTGACCACGTGTCAGTTAATTCTTCCCCACCTGCCGGAGTGGGCGATCGCAGAGGTTCGTCATGCAGAAAGTCATTGTAAAGAATCCATTCGGGACGCTGGGAGTGATGCGGAGTAGCTCCGATCAAGAGATACGGGAGGCGTTCCTGCGCGCGATGCGCGAAGCGCATCCTGACCGTGGCGGAAGTGACGCTGCCGCAGCGCAGCTGAACGAGGCATACACTGCCATCAAGAACCAGAGCGCGAGGGACGAGTGGTCGCAGGTGCGTGAGCTGTTCGGCGCCGCGCTGTGTCACACGTGCCAAGGGGCCGGTGGGCGACGCACACGGGGCAAGGGCGGTACGACCGCGAAGATCTGCAGCGCGTGCGAAGGAGCGGGGTACGTATGAGCCGGTTCCGCTGGCGCATGGCGCCACCGACCAATGAGAGCAAGTTCCCGCGCGGCTGGCACCTGATGGGGAACGATGAAAGCGGCAAGACCGTGCTGCTTGGCTCTGTTTGTGGAGAGTACGTAGAGGTCAGCGCACCAGATGGGGAAGGTTACGTCAGCTGGCGCTGGCGTCTTCCGAGTGGACGCATCAGCGCGATCCAGTACGCCGAGGAAGCCGACGCCAAGGCCGCTCTAGAGCAATACTTGCGGCGCCGGGCGGTGGCAACCGCGCCAGCAAGCGCCTAGCACGGCCGCCGTACAGGGCCGCCCGGCGCCCGGCCCTGTACCACCCTAGCGGCCCCCTGTACGCTTGGCGCCGCGGGGCCGCCCGGCGCCGCTATAGGAGGTCCTATGTTGCTTGCACTCGCTTTGTCGTTCCTACAGCCATCCGGGCTGCCCGGTTGCGGCACAGAGCCGCGCCCAGCGTGCTTCATGCCAGAGGTAGAAGATCTGTACTTCCTACCTCAGCAGAGAAAGTACACGTGGCCACTCGAAGCTAACGACCCACCGATATCTGTCACTTACCATCGCGACCCAGACACCTACGGCACGCTCCCCACCAGCGCGCTGCGGAACTATTGTCTAGTAGACGAAGCGCGAAACACTGCCGACTGCTATACTGAGTGGGAGTACCAAGCGGTGGTCTTCTGCAGTACAGAGCGATGGCTCTGGATCGGCAAGAACCCAGCAAATCAACAGATGCTATGGGAGGCGCCGGAGTTCTACTTTGAGTATCGCAATCCTCTGAGAGTTCACATGTGGAGCTTCGCGCAGCGGCTGCGCACGTTTCCGTCCCCGGGAGCACCTGCTGCAGACGTAGTGTTTCAGTCAGACCGAACGCAGATCATCCGCTTTGGCGCACAGTCACCAGGAGCCATACAAGCGATGTTGATGATCAGAGAAGGAGACCGGCTATTCAGCGACTCCTTCAGCTGGGTTCGGCGGGGGGCGGACGCTACATATCAGGGAGAGTCGTTCGGCAGCCCATCCTCGCAATACTCCGCAGCTGCCTGCACTGGTACGATCATATTTTCTTCTAACTGGTGCGAGATTGCACCGCAGAGACCGGAGTGCTGACATGAGCGCACGTAAAAGTGGATTCTTGCTGGGGCTGATCGGTGCTGTCATCATGGGCTCGTGCAGCGGGCCGGGGCGTGCAGAGTCTGTATCCGCCCTACGTGGTTGGATGCTCTACACGCCGGACGTTCTGTGCTGGGTGACCAAGCAAGCCGAGGTGATCTGTATACCTCCCCAGTCGGCAGCGATCATTGAGAAGGCTGACATTTATCTGCAAGCCCGTCAGATCACCGTGACGCCAGATAACGCGCTCTTCACTAACGGCTTCGAGACACTTGCCCAGAGCGCCCCGGCGCCGGTACAATAGCCAACGCGCCACCAACCCACCAGGAGACTGTATGACGTTTGACATCCAATCTATCGACGAGATTTGCCGATCCGTGATCCAGGAGTGCTGTAGGCTACACACGCGCCTGCAGACTGCCGAGGGTGGCCTTTCCGACCAGGAAGCTGTGATGGCTATGGAGTGTCTGGGTAACGCCGCGCTGAGCGCTGCGGACTTTGCACACAACGCTCTGTGCGCCATTAACGAGATCGACGAGGGCTTGTCCAGCCGCGCGATCTATAACTGTCGTCGCATGGGCGTGGGCGTGCTGCTCACCGCGATCGACATGCGCGCAGCCGCGGCGCGAAGCCCCTACGACATGCAGACGCTCTCCAGCCACGCCGCGGCGCTAGGTGCAGTGTGCGAAACGCACGGTATCGACCCTGAGGACAGCCGGCGCTTTGTCCAGCTGCTGGACGTGCAGCATGGACAGGGTAACGTGCGGACGCTGCGGGAGGCACCGACTAATGAGTCGTGAACTGCTAGACCAAGCGAGGCAGCTGGAAGAGCGCAGCGCAGCTCTGCTCAAGGACTACACTGCGCTACAGGCGCGCGTGATCGAGGCGAAGCGCCGGGCGCTTGATGCTCGCGATGAGCGCGGGCTTATGCAGATCGCAGTTGACAGCTACGTAGAAGCGGAAGAAACTCTGCACGAAGTTCGCTCCGCGCTCGATGATGTTCTGGATCTGAGTAAGGATCTGCTGCGCGAACTTGGGGATGTCAAGTGAAGCCGAAGATCAACCCGGCGACGGAGATGGAGCTCGCCTTCGCCGCTGGGGAGTTTCGCAAAGAGCTCGACGCACTGCTGGACAAACACGGCGCCAAGCTGCAGATCGGCTGGGAGGGGAAGTGGGCGTACTTCCAAGTCGTGTTTCCGCGCATCACCAACCTGCTTGCAGCGACCATGATCAAGGTCCGAAAGGGAGAAGGGTCGTGCAGGTATCTCAACGAGAAAGCGGAGGACTACTATGAGTGTGTCAAATCTCCAATCCCAATTGGAATCCTGCTTGCTGCAGGTCACGACCTCTGCCCGATGTGCGAGAGAGATCGTACACAAGAGCCCAGCTTGCGAAGAGAGCAAGCAAGCGGAGCTGACCCTCAACCGACTGACCTCGATCCTTCAGTCTGCGGTTGACATCCTCTCCCCGCTGTCGCAGCGCGTGGCGGCTCTGCAAGCTCACAACGGTACGCCGTGTCTGCTGCACATGAACTCCGGGCAGTTCTACGACCTCACGAATCCTCACGAGCGCTTGGCGATGCAAGACGAAGTAGAGGACTTCCGCAAACTCAAGCCGGTACTGGTGCTGACGTGGGACGAAAATCAACAGCCGAAGCAGTGGGTCGAAATGACGTCGGCAATGTCGGCCAAGTCGCCGATTCGCAACCTGTAAGACAAAGCGTTCACGATCTCGACTCCGCCCTCGAGAGGTTCCTATCTACCGTTGGGGAAGAGTCTGCAAAGTGGCTGGTGGACCAGTGGGAGGCCGGCAACCAGATCGAGGTCGACGAGATACCGCAAGACTGCCTCACCCCGGTGTTACTGATGGCGGCATTCTGTCGCATCCACGACATCCACATCGTCGATCACTACGGGGGCCTCTGTGCCAAATGGGAGCAGCGCATGGAGGACTGGTCGTGGCACCCGCACCCGGACCTCTGGCTCGCCAGCGTGATCTGTATCAATCGCGAGAACAACCGCCAGAACACGGAGCATGTTTTCTGGCAGCTATGGTATCCGCAGATGTTCCACGCCTTCTTTGGAGAACCGTTGTGAAAATCATATGGCGCCTCCCCAACCGAGCCGGCGGGTACTGGCAGCCGCGCCAGTGGCCGATCGGCTACTCGGACAGGGAGCTCAGCTTCATCCTCGCGAAGATCACGTCAGACAGCGAGGAAGCATATACGCCCCACAGAGCGCGAAACGGCGGGCACGGACCACTACGGTTGCTGATCGCGAAGTACGAAGACGACGGGATGACGTGGAACTGGCTCCGCTCCGAGCGATTGTTCACCACGATACCGGAAGCGAAAGAATACGCTATCGAGTTCTTGGATCAACACCCGAACTGGCTGCCGCCTAAGCTCCGGGCACACTAGGCGCTTGCACCGCTGCCCGTGCGCAGGTACAATGGCCACGCGCCAACGGCGGCGCCTACGGAGATGCAAACATGGCTGAGAACTTGGTTAGCGTCCTTACACGGCGCGAAGGTCTGACGCGAGAAGAAGTGCTGGAGCAGCTGCACGCCGCATGGGATGACTGGGGCTGCAGCGAAATGGACTACGGCATGGTCGAGGAAATGCTCCACTCCGACTTCGGTCTCGAGCCGGACTACGTGTTCGACCTCATCCACCTTGCCAGCCAGCACGGCTGGTGATTTACTCGGCGCCCGGCGCGGCGTATACTGCGCTTGCGCCGGGGCACCCTACTCAGGAGCGTACCATGACTTCACTCGCCAACAATCCGCGGTTTCCGGACATCGTCGTCGACTTCACAATCACCACGCCCGACGGCAAGCTTCATCATAAGGGCAGCTACCGCCTCAGCAACGACGTTGAGCGTCGCGCATGTGCCGAGCGCTTCCACGAGTGTCTCCAGCAGGGCTACGCGCTGACCACGCGCCGCAGCCTGAAGACCAGTCGCCTCAAGACCGGCACGGTTGGGGACAAGCTGCTCCGTGCGATCAACGACCACAGCCGGGAGCAGCGAGCATGATGCCCGGTTTCAAGCCCATGCTGGCCGCCGACGCTGACAAGTGTGGCCCAGATCTGCACCTCCCCAAACTGGTCTCGCCCAAGCTGGACGGTATCCGCGCGTTCAGCTGGGGTGGCGTGCTCTACAGCCGCAACCTGAAGCCGATCCGCAACGACCACGTGCAGCGGATGTTCCGCGGGCTGCCTGACGGCCTCGACGGGGAGCTGATGGTCGGCGCCGCTAACGACCCCAACGCCATGACCAAGGCGCAGTCCGTGATCATGAGCTTTGAGAAGCCGGCGGACGACGTCATCTTCAACGTGTTCGACTGCTTCATTACGCCGAGCGCGCCGTTTCATGACCGGCTGCGCGACGCAGAGCGTGCGGCGCTGCGCTTTTCCGCCGTGGACTTGGTCCCGCACACCATGGTCAAGGATCACAGCGCGTTGCAGGTTCTCGAGGAAGCATTCCTCGCGCAGGGCTACGAAGGCGCCATGCTGCGAGCGCCGGTGGGGGAGTACAAGTTCGGCCGCAGCACGCCCAAGGAGCAGGGGCTGTTGAAGCTGAAACGCTTCAACGACAGCGAAGCCGTGATCATCAGCTGCGAGGCGCAGATGCACAACGCCAACGAGCAGACGCGCGACGAGCTCGGCCGCAGCAAGCGCTCCACGGCGAAGGCCGGACTGCAGGCGCGGGACACGCTGGGGAAGCTGCTGGTCAAGGATGTTCACAGTGGTCAGACGTTCGGCATCGGTACGGGGTTCGACGACGCGCTGCGCTCCCAGCTGTGGAGTATTCGCGACTCGCTGCCCGGTAAGATCGTGAAGTACAAGTTCTTCCCCACCGGCACCGTCAGCGCTCCGCGCTTCCCGGTGTTCATTGGGTTCCGCAACCCTGCAGACATGGGAGAGTGACATGTACGCGATGACCACACCGGAGCAGATCGGTCGTTTCCGGCTGGCAGCGCTGCGCGGCGGTGTCAAGCTCGAGATGGTGGGCATGAAGCGCAGCCGCGGAAAGAGCGCGACGGCGGTCGCGAAGCGCTTGCTGGGATTGCCCCGCAGCGCGAAGCGCGAAGAAGTTCTGGCGAAGATCGAGGAACTCCTCAGTGCGATGGGATAAGGCGCTGGCGATCATTATCCTCGGCACCTTCTTCGCGGTGGCGATATGGGTTTCACACGGCATGATCTTGGTCTTCGGCGCTGTAGCACTCGCACTTACGTGGGCGCTCAAGAAGCTGGTGGATGGTTGAGTTCAACGGGGAGGTGAAGTGAATGGCAAGTAAGCCGAGAGAGTACAAGAAGCCGCCGATGCCGAAGACACTGGCTGGTGTTGTTGATCTGTTCTACAAGGTTCGCGCTGAGCGACTGGAGGAAGAAAAGTACGTTGATGAAGTTCGTGAGTTCGAGAATGAACTCAAGAGGGAGCTGATCAACAGCATCCCGAAGAGCGAGGCAACGGGCGTTGCCGGTAAGGTGGCGCGAGCCACCATCGTCAAGAAGGAAGTGGATCAGGTCAAGGACTGGGACGCCTTCTACGCATACATGCAGAAGAACAAGGCATGGGATC
>ERZ869929.552-NODE-552-length-20821-cov-48.699990_pt1 | contig 20821 bp, 26 predicted proteins | sample MGYA00579312_ERZ869929 | MGnify/ENA primary metagenome ERZ869929 (study PRJEB32216, sample SAMN09231818) | wastewater metagenome | place: USA: Maryland | collected 2016-08-09 | study: EMG produced TPA metagenomics assembly of the PRJNA472060 data set (Reclaimed... | reverse complement strand
CGGCGTCCAGGGCCCGCGCCACCTGGGTGCGCGGCGGGTCCGAGAGGAGCGAGTCGGTCACCGCGCGTGCCGCGGGCAGGGCCCAGCGCAGGGTGCTGAGGACGGCCCGCGCGGTGGAGGTCCACCCGGAGACGGGCTGCGAGGGCCCGGGCTCCGGCGTCGGCCGGGGCGGGCAGGCCCCGAGCCCGATCATCAGCGGGAGCACCAGCAGCGCGAGCAGCCCCGGACGCACGTAGCCCGCCTGCGGTGCCGTCGGCGCGCGGGGCGGGTCGGTGCCGCGCAGGGCCTCGGCCGGGAGCGTCGCCGGGGGCACCGGGGCGCCTCGGCGCAGGGCCTCCACCTGGGCCTCCACGGTCTGCGTGAGCAGCTGGTGCACGGCCTCGGCGTCGAGGCCCTGGGTGCGCTTGAGGTCCCCGAGGGCCCCCGCCCCGAGCGTGCGCAGGTCGCGCACCACGCGGTCTCGGAGACGCTGCGCGGTGGCCTGGTCCCAGGTGCCGGGCTGCAGCGGGTCCTTGAGCGAGCGCACCTCCTCGGCGGCGCCGGCGACGAGCGTGGCGGCGGTGGAGGTGAGCAGCGAGAGGGCGTCGGCCGCGAGGCGCGAGCGCACCCGCTGGCGGATCCAGGTGAGGGCCGCGAGCGTGGCGGCGCTGAGCACGGCGACGAGGAGCTGCGCCACCAGCGGCGCCAGCTGTTGCGAGACGGTGTTGAGCATGGACGTGTGCCTCCCGCGGCGCCGTCGTGGCGCTCGCGTGTGGGTGCTGGGTGGGTGGGGTTGGTCAGCGCCCCGCGGGGCGCGTCGGTGCGGTCTCGCGGGCGCGGAGCTCGCTGGTGAGGTCTTCGACGCGGGCGCGCAGGGCGTCCACGGTCACGGTGAGGCGCACCAGGGCCTCCGTGGTGCGTCGGTCGTCGGCGTCGCGCTCACGGGCGCTAGCCGCCGCGTCGGTCTGGGCGCGCTCCAGGGCCGCGACACGCAGGGACGTGGCCTGCACGGCGTCGCGGGTCGTGACGGCGCCGACGAGCGCGCCGACGCCGAGGGCGCCCACCACGGCGGCGATGAGCGACCACCGCGTCTCGGCGCGCGTGCGGTGGTCGCGGTGCTCGATGCTCTCGTGGGCCAGGGCGTCGACGCGGGCGGTGAGCACGTCGAGTGCCTTGTCCTGCGCGTCGTCGCGCGCGGGGTCGGTGGCGGGGGTCATCGGTAGCGCCCCATCCCGCGCCGGTACATCTCGCGCCACCACGACGATGGGCGCGCGACGTCGCAGATACCCAGGGCCCCGACGTAGGAGTCGTGGCGGTCGTACCCGCCGCCCGACCACACGTACCCGGCCACCCACGGCGTCACGCCCGCCGTGCCGTAGGCGATGGTGCCCCCGTTGGTGGCCGCGGCGACCTCGTCACCGTCAACCCAGATCGAGAGGCGCGAACCGTCGTAGGTGAGCCCCACGAGGTAGTCCGTCCGTGCGGTGAGCGCGAAGCTCAGCGTCTCCAGGCGCGACGGCCAGATGGGGTCCGCGGTCTTGACGCGGGAGGCGATGATCTGGCGGCTGCTGTTGACCCCCAGCCGCACGGACCAGTACGGGTCTGCCCAGGTCGGAGACGCGCTGGCGGGGTGCGGCTTGCCGAGGATTACCCCTTCGTCACCGAGCGCGCCGCTGCGCAGGCGCAGCCACGCCCAGAGCGTGAGCGTCGTGGGCTCGACGGCGTTGCTCCCCGCGAGTCCGTCGATCCCGCTCCCGACGCGCACACCCCCGGAGAGAAAGACCTTCTCCCCATAGACGAGGCCGGAGCCCGCGGTCCAGGACCCTCCGGCGCCGCCGCTGTTCGCGAGGGAGCCCGAGGCCTCGTCCAGGAGCAAGCGCACACGGTCGTTGCTGTCGAGCGGCACGAGCTGCGCGAGCGACGCGGAGTCCTGAGCCCCCGCGGCCGAGCGCACATCCGCCGCCGTCTCCGCCTGCCCCACCGCGAGCCCCGCGGCGCCCACGTCGGACAGGGCCGCCATGGTCGTCGCGCCGCCCGAGCCTCCCCCGGGTCGAAGCGCACCCATCACAGCACCTTCCGCGTGAGGTAGAGCGCCACGGTGCCCGAGCCGCTGATCTGCTTCGCGTGCAGCGTCGTCGTCTCGTAGAGGACGAACGATGCGACGCCGCCCGCGGGGATCGGGAACGCCGTCACCGCTGCGGCGCCGCTCGCGGGGGGCATCGCCAAGGTCGTGCCGGTGAGCGACGCGACGAGGTGCACCGAGCCGGTGTTGAACGCCTCCCACGCGCCCGCAGGGAGGTCAGCGAAGGTCGTGTCGGTCGTGCCGACGTCGAGCGTCTGCATCGTGGTCGCGGCGTCGAACGGCTGCTCAGCCGCGGCGCGCGCGTTCTGCGGGATCAAGGCCATGCTGTCCTCCGGGTGTCGGTCAGCGCACGCCGAGGTCGGCGGTCGCGTCCACTTCGAGCCACTGGTACACGGTCGCGCCCGTGGCGTTGTAGGCCTTCAGCGCGCCCGTCGACGGGTCCGCGTAGAGGCAGATGTTCGCGCCGATCGTGACGCGGTAGCTCGTGCCGCCCGCGCCCGTCCCAGCCACGGGCGGGGCGCCGTTCGCGACCGCCGCGCCCGTCGTGGTGTTCGAGAGCGCCCCCGTGCCGGTGTAGCCCATCAGCACGCCGGGCGTACCCGCGCCGAGCGTCGACCAGTCGGTGTAGTCCGTGCTCTCGCCCGGGAGCAGGTTCGCGCCGCCGAGGTTGAACGCGTGCACCGTCAGCACGCGGTCGCGCCAATCGTGGTTCGAGTCGATCGTCGTGGCCGTTGCGTTCGCGAGCCCCGTCGACTTGCCGAAGTGCACGCCGTCGCGCCCGGCGGTGCCGGTGACGCTCGACGCCGAAGCGCCCTTCCACCCGCGCGCGATCTGCACCAGCGTGTTGAAGTCCGCAGCGGGCAGGTCGTCGCCCGCGAGATACGTGCTCGCCTTCATCCGAACACCCCTTCGTCGAAGCCTCGCCCCGCGGTGTCGAAGCGAATCGTCGCGCCGCTCGCGGGGTTCCAAGTCGTGTGCGCCGGCGCCTGGCGCTGGAGCAACTCGTCGATCGCCGTGCGCGTCGGCCCGTCGTCGTGCGCCGCGACGGGCATCGTCAGCACGAAGCGAAACACCTTGCGCGGCGAGGTCAGCGCCGCCGTGTACGCGAGCTCGCTCGTCGCCGTCGAGCCGCCCGCGACGAGCGCCGTCGTGCGCCCGATGCGCTGGCGCGTCCCCGAGATCGCCCGCAGCCGCGCGAGAATCGCCGTGCGCCGCGAAGCCGTCGAGGCTCCAGGGCTCACCGGCACCGCGAGCACCGCCTCCCACTCGGAGAGCAGGTCGTCGGCGGTCGCGGGCCTGCTCTCGGCGATAGCATCGAGCGTGGTCTGCCGCGCCGCCGCGAGGGCCGAGGCCAGCGCGAGGTAGTGCGCCGCCGCGACGGTCTCGTCGCCCGCCTGGACGGCGGGGCCTACGAGCCGCGCGAGCTGCCGCGCAAGGTCGCCGGTCGCTCCTGCGAGCGACGGCACCGCGTGGTGCTGGGGCATGTGGTTCCTGTGCCGCGCAGCGCGGCGGTGGAAGTGTCAGTGGCCGTTGACGGCGCAGAGCGCGTGCGTACGGTCTCAGGGTGCGCGTCCTACTCGTCGCCATCGTCGCCCTTGCTGCCTGCTCGTCGGACCCTGCGCCCGTCGCCCCCGACGCGTCGGCCCTCGACGCGGCGCAGGGGGCAGACGCGGCACCAGAGACCGCCGTGGACGCCCCGTCCGTCGCCCCCGACGCCGCGGACGTGCCGTCGCCCCCTCCCGACGCTCCGGCGCCCGCAGAGGCGGCCGTGGACGTCGCGCCGGAGGCCTCGGGGCCCTGCGTCGACCGCGACGGCGACGGCTACGGGGCCGGGTGCGCCGCGGGGCCCGACTGCGACGACACGAACCGCGAGATCCACCCTGGCGCGATGGAGCTGTGCGACGGGCTCGACGACAACTGCGACGGGCGGAACGACGGCGATGGGGCCGACGGCGGTGTAGACCCGCTCGCCCAAGCGCACTGCGTCGCGATCTGGCCCTACGGCGCCGACGCCGCGGTGCCGACGAGGTGCACGCGGCCGTTCACGTCGATGCCCTGCGGCCAGACCGACGGCTTCGCCTGCGTCGGTTGCCGCCGCACCGACGACTGCTACCGCCAGACACAGCGCCCTGGGCAGACCGTCGACACTCGCTCTTGCGGCCCGCGGTCTTGATCACGCCCGGGTGATCTTCAACTCGCCCAGCACGAAGAGGTCGAGGGGGCCCGCTGCCTGGTCGGACGCCGGCGCAACCACGGTCACGTCGAGCGCGCCGCCAGCGCCGATCACCGCCGAGCGCAGCGCGGGCAACGTGACGTCCGCGCGGCCCTTCCAGCTCTCGGGCGGGTAGCGCCGCCGCCGCGTGATCGAGGTCATCGTCAGTGCGACGGTGTCGGTGCCCGGCACGTCGCCAGGGCCCAGCGCGTCGAACAGCGCAAAGACCGCGTCGCGCAGGTCGGTCCAGTTCCCGAGCGCCGGGTACATCGTCCCGGCGGGCACGTCGTCGAGCGCGGCATCGAGGGTGAAGGTCGTGTTGCCGGTGCCGCCGTTGTAGCTCGCACCGGCCAGCGTCGCCTTGACCCACCGGCCGCGAGCGAACTCCGCATCGGGCAGTTGCAGGATCACGTCGCTGTCGATCTTCGCGGTGTGGTCGCCCGACACCACCACGGTCGTCGTCGACGCCGACACCACCGCGAGCGACCCGGTCCACGCAGGCTCGTTCGTGTACTCGGGCTCGACAGTCAGCTCGACGTTCACCGCCGTGATGTTCGGCCACGCGACGGTCCAGTCGACCGGGTCGCAGCCGGCGAAGAACAGCGGCGCCCCCTTCGGGCGCTTCACCGTGCCGTCGGCGTTGCGCTCGCCGAGCAGGTACTCTCGCACCCGCTGCGCCTGCGCGCTCGTGCGCGCCCGGCTGTGCGTCAGCGCCGAGCCGAGGCCGCTCGACCCCTGCGGTGGGCCGAGGATCAGCATCGTGACGGCGCCCGGCTTGTCGAGGCGCGAGGAGGTGTACGTGTTCGCCGCCGCCTGGCCCGACGCGTGCGCGCCGAGGATCGGGTAGCAGTACGCCTCGTAGACGTCCTCGTGCGCCTCGACGAGGTTGATCAGGTGCTGCGGGTTCCCGCTCGCGGGCCGCGACCGCACCTCGGCGAGCACCCGCGCGCGGTAGCCATCGTCGCCCTGTTCGTCCTCGGCCGCGGTGACCTCGGTTGCGAAGGTGACCGACGGGTTCATCCCCGCGGGCGCCGAGCCCCACTTCAGCGTGTCGCCGCTCGCGAGCTCGTAGGCGGTGCCGACGTCGTCCGCCTCGATCGTGCACGTCCCGGTGCCCGCGCTCATCGCGACGGCGTCTTCGACCGGCGAGTACCGGAGGCCGTTGCGGAGGAAGTACCGGCCCGTGAGCTCGACGCTCGTCAGCGACGACGAGCCCGTCAGCGTCACCGTGTACCGGCCCTTCGTCCCGTCGCCGCGAGCGGTGCCAAGCAGCGAAGCCCAGCGCTCGACGACCTCCTGCGACGACGTGCGAAGGTCGATCTCGGCGCCGAGCTCCTCGGCCGAGCCTTCGATGCCCAGCGCGCGGGCAGCGATCCTGTCCGCGAGCAGGTAGTGGTACGAGCCCGCGGAGACGTCGACCGAGAGCCCCAGCGCACCGAGGCGCGAGGTGAAGGCCGAGAGGATCGCGGAGCGGATCTGCGCGCGGGTCTGTCCGGTGATCGCCATAGATCAGATGCTCCGTACGAGGAAGTCGCCGAGCGTCACGAGGGCCTTGGCCGACGGAACGACGTTGCCCGAGGGCGTGACGAGCGAGACCTCCGCGATGCCCTCGGTTTCGAGCAGCGCGTGTTCGATCTGCGCGGCGTAGAGCGTCGGCCGTCCGCGCTCCGACGGCGTCGGCCAGCGGCGCGCGGTGCCCGAGGTGTCGCCGGGGCCGAGGCTGTCGAAGAGGTCGAAGACCGCGTCGCGGGCGACCTCGAAGAACGGCGGCGCCGGGTGGATCGTGCCGGTGGGCAGCGCGGGCAGCGCCTCGGCCAGCGTCAGCGTCGTGTTCACACCGCCGAACGCCGCCGACGCGACGGTCGCGCGGACGTAGCTGCCGCGCGCGGCCGAGCCCACGTCGACCAGCAGGTCGAGGCCCTCAAGCGCGGTCTGGTCTCCCGCGACGACCACGTCGGCGAGCGTGCCGCTCACGACGGCGTGCGAGCCGCTCCAGGGGAATGGGTGCGTCGGCGCCGCGGCGACCTGCACGTCGACGTCCTGCGTCGTGATCGACGGGGCCTCGACGGACCAATTGCCGTGCACGCTGGCGATCGGCCGCAGCTCTTCGCCGGAGACGGTGTTGCCGTCGGCGTCGGCCTCGCCCTCGATGTACTTCTTCACCTTCGCGAGTTCGGGCGACGACAGCACGCGGGTGTTGGTGGCGCTCGACCCCTGCGCGGGACCCAAGGCTACGAGCGTCCAGCACCCGTAGCGGGTCGTGCTCGTCGTGCTCGGCTGCAGCAGCGGGTACGCGTACGCCTCGGCGCAGACGCTGGTCGCCTCGGCCCACTCGACGACGTCGGCCCCGGCGCCCGCGCCGGTGCGCTGGGCCCACCACGCCCGCACGCGCTCGCGGTAGGGCCCGTCGAGCTCGCCCGCCTCGCGGGGGAGGTCCGCGGTCCCGCCGTGGGCGGTGAGGTGCTCGCCGGCGGCGGTGTCGGGGAGGATCTGCGCCGCGGTGCCCTCGGCCTGACGCTCCAGGGCCGCGAGCAGCACGCCGAGGGCCGCCGCCTCGACGTAGTCGGGCGAGCCCGGGCGCAGGTCCAGCGGCGCCGCGTCGTCGGCGGTGTCGGCGGCCGCCTGCGCGAGCAGCGCGTCGCGGATCTGTTCGGCGGTCTGCGCGGTGATCACGGCTGCACCCCTCGGACCGACGAGCGGGCCTGCGCGCGCACGTCGAGGAAGCTGACCTCGAAGGCCATCCGTCCGCGCTCCTGCTCTTCGGTCGTGACGTCGACGTCAGCGATGACGCGGCGGCGCACCAGGTCGGCGAGGGCGTTGATGATCGCGGTGCGCGTCGCCGCGACGGCGTTGGTGCCGAGCTTCGACGGCCACTCGACGCCGACCGTCGGCAGCGCGGCGCACTGGCCCTTCGTCGTGCGGAGGGTGAACATCACGATCGGCGTGGCGGGCGTGGACGGGGCCGCGAAGCCCGAGGTCGACCACTCCCAATCGCCTGCGAGCGAGAGCTTTCGAGACGTGGCGTAGGCGGCCATGGTCACCCCTTGAAGTGCGCGGCGCCGTCAGCGACAGCACCAACGACACCACCGACGAACGGCGTCACCGAGCCCGGCGCGAGGCCGTTGACGGCTGCCTGAACCTGCGTCATCCACGTCCCCATCGCGGTCGTTCGGTTCACCGGGTCGGTGTCGCGCGCGACCTTGAGCGAGCCGCCGTTGACGACCACGTCCTGACCGCTCGCGGCGGTGATCTCGATCGAGCCGTTGGCGCGAATCCGCACGACGGCCGTGGCGCTCGCCGCGGCGACGCCGTGCAGCCGCACCTCGCCCGCCTCGGGCGTCTGCGCCGTCGCGCCCTTGTCGATCAGGAGGATGACGACGGGCTCGTCGCCGCGCATGACCACGGCGGCCTCGGTCGTGGCCGTGAGCTCCGGCCGCGCGAGCAGCCCAGCGGGCTGGAGCACCTCGACCTCGTCGTGCTCTTCGGCGTCTTCGGGCGCGTCGTCGGTCACGGCGCCGCGGATCTGCGCGGTGATCACCCGGCGCTGGGCGTCGGCGTCGAGGCGCGTAACGGTCGCAAGGTCGATCACGAGGCCTCCGGGGTCACGACGATCGCGCCCTGCGGCCCGAGCGTCAGTTGCGTCGTCTGCGCGGCGCCGGGCGAGCCGGTGAAGGTCGCGTCGAGGATCAGCATCCGCTCGTTGATCGGCTCCGGGAACGCGAGCTCGTCGCGCACCGACGTCATGGTGTTGACCGCGTAGACCTTGCCGTGCTGGCCGTGGCCCTTGACGGTGATCCGCAGCGTCCGCAGGTCGGCGTTCGCCTCGGCGATGAACCGCTCCGCGGTGCGCGTCGCCCCTGCGGGGTCCCGCGCGCGCTCGGCCTTGACGTACAGCGGCTGCTCGAGCAGGTCGGCGACCTGCCAGCCACCGAGCACGGTGCTGTTCCCGAGCGCCCCGTTCAGCACCGTGGTCCCGCTCCGCGCCGGGAGCACCGCGCCGCGGGCCGAGCCCGTGAACGCCGTGACCTCCGTCGGAACGGCGGTCAGGTTCACGTCGTGCTCTGCGTCGAGGATGTTCGTGCGCGAGCCCGCGGTGCCCTCGCGCTCCGAGCGGAAGAACTCGAACTGCGGTGCGCTGTCGTAGGCCGGGGAGTCCAGCACCACCGTCAAGCCGTTGTCCGGGTGCGGGCCCGTCCAGAGCATGTAGCCCGCGCGCCGCGCGATCGCCTCGGCGACCTGCCACACGGTCTCGCCGGGGCGCGGGTGCGAGAAGTCGATCGGGCGCGTGCGCCGCGTCGCCGACGTCGAGCGCAGAGCCCTCGGTCCGCGCGCGGTGCCCAGCTGCACGAGGCGCGCGGCGTCGGCGTGGTCGCCCACGATCGCCGTGATGCCGAGGGGCTGGAACAGCCTCGCGAGCGCGTCGCTGATCGTCAGGCCCTTGAGCTTCACCCGCGGGTCTGCGTGCCAGCGCAGCGCGGGCCCCGCGAGGTCTTGCCCCGCGATGGTCAGCGTCTCGCCGGTGTTCGGGTGCGTAACGTGCTTGATCTGCCCGATGTAGCCGTTGAGCAGCCCGGCGCCGTCGATCGAAACGAACACCTTCTCGCCGAAGCGCAGGTCTCGGCGCAGCCGCTGCCAGGTCGATTCGGCGGTGTCGCTGCGGTAGAGCGTGAAGGTCCACGGCGAGCCCGGGCGCAGCATCGAGAGCCGCACCTGATACTCGGCCCAGGTGTCGAGCCGCAGGCCCGACGTCCCGAGGATCACCGTCACGTCGTGCTGCATCGGCTACTCCAGCGGCGGGATCACGAGGACGGTGCCCGGGGCGATCGCGAGCTCGTCGGGGACGGCGTTCGCCGCGGCGATCCGGTCGCGCTCGGCGGCGGTGCCGTAGACCTCGAGCGACACCTCCCACAGCGCGAGGCTGCGCGGGGCGACGTAGACCTGCGCGCTGCCCCGCGGGGCGTAGACGCCGCGCAGCGAGAAGACCGCCGAGCGCAGGCGCTCCAGCGCGCGCACGGCTCCCCACGCCGACGCGGCCGAGAAGATCGACAGCGCCGCCGTCGTGGCCGTCCGCATGGCTCCGAGGGCACCGTCGACCTGCGACGGCGTGCGCTCGCCGCCGTCGAGGTAGGTCAGCTGCTCGCCCACCGTCGGGGCGACGGGCTCGTAGCCGGTGGCGCCGGTGGGGTCTGCGGCGGCCATCGCGGCGTCGGCCTCGGCGGCGGCTTCGGTCGCCGTTGCCGCGGGGTCGTCGGGGATCGGCCGCTCGTCGGTGCCGAGCACCACGGAGCTCTCCCCGTTGTGCTCGACGAAGGAGACCCGCAGCACGAAGCCGTTGGTGGCCTGGCGCGGGTCGAGGTCGTGGGACCACTCGGCGACGCCGGCCGTCAGCAGCCCGAGGATGGGGTCGATCAGCCGCCCGATCTTGCGGTCGAAGGCCTCGGCAAGCTGCTGATAGCGGCCCGGGAGCATCTCGCCGTAGACGGCGATCAGCCGCGAGTCGTTGAACAGCGGGATCTCGTAGCTGATCCGATCCGGCCGTCGCTGCGTCGCTTCGAGCTCCGCGCCGCGGCGCGCGAAGGCGACGTGCTCGACGATGTTGTTGCCGAACTGGTACGACGCTTTGGCGACGGGGAAGTCGACCCCCTCGAACGCCGCGCTAGATAGAGCCTGCGCGAGGTACGACGGGGCGATCGTGGTGTCGACGGGGAAGGTCACGGTGCGGGCCTCGTCGTCGTGGTCGAAGCGGTGTTCTGCGCCGCGACGCGGTCATGGGGCGAGGTGCGGACGGGGACGCCGCCGCTCTGCCGGAGCCCCTCGACGACGCCTTGCGAGACGGCCGTGCGGAGGGCCTCGGTCGCCTGGCCGCCACCGCCGCCGTGCGAGGCCCGCCACGCCGCGATCTGTTGCGCGTCGGAGCCGCCACGGCCGCCGCGGCTCGCCGCGTTCTCGGCCGTCAGGTCGGTCGTGTGCAGCAGCGTCGCCACCGCAGCGAGCACCGGCACCGTGCGGGAGATGCCCGAGGCGCCGACGCCCAGGGCGCCGCCGACCGAGCGCGCAGCGCTGCCCATGACGCCCTGGCCGCCGGCGGAAAGCGCACCGCCGCCGGCGAGGGCGCGGCCGATGACACCGCCGCCCGTGGTCGCTGCCTGCGTGCCGAGGAACGAGGCCCCGGCCGACGCCACGGGGGCGAGGAACGGGTTCGCCGCGGCGATCGTGTCGAGGCGCTCGGTGAGCCGCACGATCGCGTTGGTGTTGTCGCTGAGCTGCGCGCCGCGCTCTTCGGTGCGCTGCTGCTCGCGCGCCGCGGCGTCGGTCCCGAAGACCTCGGCCCCGCGCGCGACGTCGGCGCTCGTGAGCGACGTCCCTTGAACGTCCATGATGTCGCGGACGTTCTGCCACCCGGCGCGGCCGTTGGTGCTCTGGTCGAGCAGCCCGCCGATCACGCGCGACTGGTTCGAGAGCAGCGAGCGCGGGTTGCCGTGCCCGCCGCCGGCGACCATGTTGGTGAAGTCGGCCCGCGACACGCCCGCCTCGCCGAAGGCCTGCGCGAGGTTCAGCGCGTTGGTGTACTGCGACCGAAGCCGCTGGTGCCCGCGGCGGTTCGGATCCGCCTCGAACAGCTGCGCCGTCAGCCGGGTCTTCTGTTCCTCGGTCAGCTGCGAGTTCCGCAGGTTCCCGAGCAGGTTCTGCTGCTGCGTCGAGCTCCGCAGCCGGTTCGACGCGTCGCGGAGCGCGTTGCCCGCAGCGCGGGGGGTCTCGCCGCCCATGCCGCGCGCGACCTCGAGCTCCGCGAGCGACTGCGCGTAGGCCTGCTGCGCCGCTGCCTGCGGGTCGGTGCCGTTGCGCCGAGCGTCGGAGATGGCGGTGTTCACCCGCGCGGTGATCGACGGCATCGCCTGCCTCGTCACCGTGCCCGCCTCGACGGCCCCGCGCTGCGCCGCGCCAGCCGTGTACCGCAACAGCGTGTCGCGCGTGCCGCGGTCGAGACCGCTCTGCGCGAGCAGGCCCTCCACGCGCATGAACTCGCCGGTGTCGTTGCCGGTGTTGTGCGCCAGCTGCCCGACCTCGAGCAGGCGCCCGATGCGCTCGTCGCGGTTGCGCCCGAGGGCCGGGTTCGCAAGCACGCTCATCTCGGTCTGCGCGGCGTTGATGCCCGCGGCCAGCGCCTGCGAGTCCATCCCCGGGTGCGCGCGGGCGTAGTCCTGCACGCGCCGGGTCGTCGCCGCGACCTCAGAGCGCCCCGCGCCAGCCTGGTAGAGCGCGAGGCCCATCGACCGTTCGGTAGTCGCGAATCGCGAACGCTCCGAGCGCACGTCGCCCGCGATCGCCCCGCCCGCGCTGACCGCGGCGTTGAAGGCCTGCGACCCCGCGGCGCGGCCGCGAGACTCGTAGCGCCGGGCGATGCGCGCGTGCTCGCGGGCCTCGCGCTCGGCCGTCGCGAGACGCCTGCGGCTCTGCCGCTCGACGTCGCGCGTGACCTCTTCCTCGCCGCGGCGCATCTGGTCGTGCGTGCGCCGGTTGGCGTTCGTGCGGTAGTTGCCCTCGGTCGTCGCGATCTGTTCGCGCCGCCGCGCCGAGGCCTCGGCGGTGTCAGCCGCCGCGCGCTCTGCCGCGATCAGCGCCTCGGCGGCCTTGCCCGCCTCGCGCCGGATGCGCCGGTAGGCGCGCGCGCCGCTCTCGTCGATCCGGCGGAAGTCCGCGGCGATCGCAGCGGACACGTCGCGGGAGTCCGCGCGCAGGGCCCCGAAGGCACGCTGCACCGCGGCGATGTCGGCTTCGACGGACAGCAGCGCGCGACCGCTCATGGGGCACCAGGGCTCACCGGCCGCGGCCGGTGATCAGCGAGAGAAGGCGGGCGGTCTGCGCGTCGGCGAGGGCTTCGACCGCCTCGCGCGTGTCGCCCGCGTCGAGCATCTTGTTCAGGCGCTCGGCGACGGCGTAGCCGAAGAGGGTGCCGTCGTCGGCGTTGAGGGCCGGTTCACCAGTGCGGTCACGATGGAGCGCAGCGAAGCGGCATCGAAGGAGCTCAACGAAGTCAACGGCAGAAAGCCTTTTCCCAGGGCGGTCGCCACCTCCTCGACGCCCTCGGGCGTGAGCTTCTGGTACGGCGACCGCGTCGTCTGGAACTCCGTGTACCTGTCGAACAGCCAGCCGACCTGCTCGGGCGTGAGCAGTTCGCGTACGTCCGCGGGGCCTTCGCACAGCGGCTTGCGCGGGTCGTCGCCGGAGACCAGCGCGCGGGCGAGCGTCTGCACCTGAAATTCGACCTGGAGCGCCTGCTCGCCGGTCTCGGTGTAGACGTCCGCGCGCTGGAGCTTCGCCCCCTCGGTCAACCACTTCAGCGCGTCGGCGACGCACCGCTCCTGCTCGTCGGTCGACAGCGACCGAAGCGCCACGCGCGTGCCGTCGAGCGGGCCCCACGCCGCGCCCGCGAGCGTGTGCGTCGCGTGCGGCACGGGCCCGTTGCCGAGCATCTGTCGGAGCGACAGCAACCGCAGGCCCGAGGGGGCCTTGGCGATCGCGTCGTCGGGAAGACCGAGGGGGTTGCTCACGTTGTCGTTGCCTCCGTCACGCGTCCGCGAGGACGCCGGTGATCCGTCCGGTGAAGCTGACGTCGACCATCGTCGGGTCGTTGACCTTCGAGCCCGTGCGCGCGTCCATGACGCGGCCCTCGAACTCGTAGGCGCGACCGGCGATCTTGAACGTCGGTCGGACCGTGGTGTGGTTCATCATCAGCACGAACCAGTCGATCACGAAGCCGCTCTGCGGCACCGCCTGCTTGATCGACAGGGTGAACTCGTGCGCGCCGTCGCTGAAGCCGGCGAGGCCGTCTTCGAGCGTGTACACGGGCGAGTCGTTGCTCTTGCAGCTCATCTCGGACGACTCGGCCTTGAGGACCGGGATGCCGCCGAGAAGAACCTGTGCTGGCTTGGCAAATTCAGCCATCAGCGATCACCCCCTCAGGACGCCTGGCGGACGTTGCCCGCCAGCTGGTGCAGGCCCGGCACGCTCTCGGCCGGGATCTCGGCGAGCAGGCGGCCCGCCATGGACGGGTCTTCGATCACCTGCAGCGACGCCGCGTGCGCGTCGACGTTCCGCAGGATGCCCGCCGCCTCGTAGCTCTTGAGGCGCCCGAAGTGCCACGACCGCACGAGCTTCGGCGTGGTCGTGTTGGCGATCTTCAGCGGCGCACCGTCGGCGCTGTCGGAGGCGAGCTTGAAGCCGCGGAAGGTGCTCGCGAAGTCACGCCGGATCCCGTCGGTGACGTAGTCCACCGACGTCACGATCGACGTCTGCCAGACAGCGTAGTTGGTCTGCCCCGCGACGAGGTAGCGCGTCGTGGTCGACGAGCACAGCGCCGCATAGGACGACCGTCCGGGCGTGGGCACCAGCGGCGCGAGCCCGGTGCCGAGGGCGCTGTTGAGCTCCGTCGGCGTCGGGAGGTCCGCGCTCGCGCGCTGCACGAGCACGTCGCGCAGCTGCAGTCCGTCGAGGTTCGCGGCCGGGTCGGTCTCTTCGCCGACGAGCGTCCCGCCGGCGTTCACGTCGCCGATGGAGCGCGCGGCCAGCACCTGCGCCGCGACCTCGTCGCAGGGGGTCGGGCTGTTGTAGTGCCAGACCATCTGGATGCGCTCGTTGTTCAGGTCGTCGGTCATCCCCGACGCCGTCGCGAGCGAGGCCCGCGAGCACACCACCGCCTGGTTGCGGTTCTGGACGCTGACGGCGGCCTGCGCCGCGAGCCACGTCGACAGCACCCCGAGCGCGGTCGCGTCGTTCTGCGCGATCGCGAGGAAGTAGGGCTGCGTCTCGAGCGCGCCGAGCGCCGTCGAGATGCTCTCGGCGGTCGCACCCGCGGCGCCCGAGGTCAGCACGCCGCCGGCCGTCGAGAGCTCGGCGGTCGTGGTCACGCCGGAGTCCGTGGCGCTGTTGGGGATCGGCGTCTCGATGCCGTTCGTCGAGACCCACGCCGCCGAGAACTCCAGCTGGTTCCCGCGCGGGCCGTAGCACTTCGCGGTGATCGTCGCGACGCCGCTGGAAAACTGCGCCGTGACGGCGCTGTCGCTGCGGGCGTTGACGGCGTCGCAGAGGTCTTCGGCGATGGTCGCGACGGCGACGGAGCTCGACGAGGTGCCGTTGATCGGCAGGTCGATCGTCTCGCCCGCGACGCGCAGCCGGAACGTCACCACGCCGGTCGCGGCGTTGGCGAAGGTCACGGTCGCCGACGCGCGCGCGAGCCCCGAGCCCGAGGACTCCGGCACGGCGACCGCGTAGCAGGTCCCCGTCGGGTGCTGGCGGAAGAACCGCAGCGCCATCCGGTGCAGCTCGGATCCGCGCCCGAAGTACGTCGCGGCGTCTTCGGCGCTCGACAGGAAGTACCGGGTGTTGGCGGTCGCGGTGCCCGCGGCGACGGCGAGGGTCGGCGCGGAGCCGCTGATCGCGGTGCCGATCTTGTTGCCGACGAGGCAGTGCGCGCGGGTGCGCGAACCGCTGGAGCCGGAGCCCCCGCCGTACAGCGCGTAGAGGAACACCCCCGGCACGAGGTAGCCGGAGCTGAACCCCGTCACGTTGATCTGAGCCATCGTCAGCCCTCGTCGGCGCAGAGCGCCAGGTCACCGCGCTCGCAGGCGCGGCGGTGGTAGGAGTCGTCGGGCACGTTGACGCCCTCGGCGATCGGGTCGCCGTTCTTCTTTCGCGCGACGAAGCGGCCCGGAATCGGGCGGCCCTGCGCGTCGACGGCGGGGAGCTTGCGCCCCTCGACCGCCTGCACCCGGAGCGGCTGCGGCATGTGGATCTTCCTCAGGTTGCGTCCGCGTCGAGCTGCTCGAGCGGGTTCAGGGCGTCGGCGTCGGACGGGTCTGCGCCCGCGCCGTCTTGCAGGTTCACGTCGCCGCGAAGGTCGACGAGGTCCACCGTCGTCTCCGTCGGCGCCACCGTCGGCACGCTGCGCTGCGCTTCGAAGTCGACCTCGACCGCGGTCAGCGACGCGTCGCTGAAGCGCGGGACCATCCCCGCATAGCGCAGTCGGTGGACCCGCAAGAGCGCGTTGACGTCGCCGAGCGCACCGGCGACGGTGACGGGGGCGTTGTTCAGCGCGGCGATCACCTGGTCGACGAGCGAGTAGAGGCCCGTCGTGCTGGTGCCGCCCTTGGCGCGCAGCTGGTCGGTGCGCGCGTCGCGCAGCAGCACCCACGCCTGAAACCGCAGGCGCCCGCGGGTCTCCGCGTCGCCGTCCACGGTCCGCACGTCGTCGTCCGCGGTCTCGCCCGCGAGGCGCCAGAGGCACGCCGGGTGCTTGCCGAGCGTCTGCCCGTCGAAGCTGAACTGCCCGCCGGCGAGCGTCGGCTCCTGCACGGTGCGGGCGACGAGCGCGAAGGGGCGCGTGGTGTGGCTGACGTCGCGCTGCAGCGCGACCAGCGCCGTGAACGCGGCGGTGTCGATCTGGTCGATGGTCGCGTCCACGTCACCACCCTGCGGCGCGGGCGGCGGCGGTGAGCCGCGCCTCGGTGTCGAGTTCGAAGTAGGGCTCCATGCGATCGCTCGCGGGGCCCAGGTAGGCGAAGGGGCGACGCCGCTCGACGTAGTCGGCGTACGGCGTGTCGGCGACGACCTCGGAGCGGATCACGGTGCCCAGCGCGCGCGGCGCGTAGGCCCGGATCGACGCGGTGAGGTCGCCGGTGCGGTCGGTGTACGGGTGGTCGCTCTTCGCCGATGCGGCGACGCGCTCGGCGTGCTCGCGCACGGCTCCGCGCACCGCTTCCTCGACGGCTTCCTCGAGGTCGGCAAGCGCCGCGCCGAAGTCGAGGTGCGCCCGGAGCATCAGAAGCCCACGCGGCCGACGTCGGGGTCGCGGGCGTCGGACCACACGAGCCCGGCGCCGGCAGAGTAGACGTAGTCGTCGGAGTCCGCCGAGCCCGTCGGCTGCGAGGTCACGCCCGGCAGCTGGGCCTCGCGGTTCTTCGCGAGGTCCGAGAGCAGGCGCATCGCGTCGTCGTGGCGCGTGCGGTACGCGGCCGTCGGCGCCTGCGTCACGCCGGGGTTGGCCGAGACGAGGCGCCACGTCGCGAGGTCGACGGAGAGGCCCTTCACGACGGCGCCGACCGAGCCGGTGAAGGGCGTGCTGTGGGAGGCCGCGAGGCGGGCGTCGATGATCGCGTCCGCCCACGCGATCGCGGCGTTGACCGCCGAGGTGTCCGCGCTGCCGTTGCCGTCACGGTCCGTGAGCCGGAGGGCGAAATCTTCCCCCAGCGCCTCGGTGATGTCGGTGATCGTGCAGTAGGCCATCGGGACACCTCGGCGGTCAGTCGGATCAGGCGGTGAACAGCCCCAGCGCGACCAGGGCCGCGTGGATGGCGTTGGCGGTCACGGCGACGCCGGTCTGCTGGGCGATCGGGGCCGTGCCGTAGAAGCCGACGCGCCCCGAAGAGCCGCCGATCTCGGCGCCGCCGGTGCCCTTGCCCCGGATCGACAGCGAGATGTTCGAGTCGGACCCGCGGGCGATCGCGACCACGGCGCTCCCCGTCGCCGAGCCCTGGAGCTCGACGCTGTTGACGGCCGAGGCCGGCGCGGTGACGCGCGCGCCCTCGAGCAGCGTGCCCGCGCGGGCGGCGCGCAGCACGAGCGCGGAGACCTCGGAGCCGTCGGTCGCCGTGGTGTGCAGAGCGTCGACGGCACCCGCGTTGCGCGTGGTGCCCGCGGCGCTCTCGGCTCGGAGCAGGACGCCCGCTCCGATGCCGGCAGCGGCGGTGCCCGACGTGGTGTGCGTCAGGGTCAGGGGGCGCGAGACGTCGTTGGTCGTCGCGTCCTCGAGGGTGACGCTCGGGGACGACGTCGGCGCCCAGATGCCGTTGTCGCCCTTGCTGAGCAGCGCGCCAGCCGCGCCGCCGAAGGGCTTGATGTTGGGCGGGATCATGCAGCCTCGAAAGCCCACGCGGGGAGCGCGGACAGGTCAGCGGTGTCGGGGATCAGGTCGCCGGCGGTGAAGCGCTTGCGCTCGCCGGCGATCAGCAGCGTGAACGTCGCCGCGGCCTTCCTGGCCTTGGGCGCCAGGTCGAGCACCTGGGCGGCGGCCTCCGCGAGCTTCGTCTCCAGCGCGAGCGCGTTGTGCTCCCGGCGGAAGTGCTCTTCGCGGTCTGCCCACGCGAAGTCGAAAGTCTGCCGCTGCAGCTTCAGCTCTTCGCGGGCCTCGGCGAGCGCGGCCTGCGCCGCGGCAAGCTGCTCCCGCAGCGACGCGGCCTCACGGGAGGCCTCGGCGAGCAGGTCGACCTCGGCGCTCGGCGCTGCCGCCGGGGCCTCGGCGGCGGGCTCCGCGGGGGCCTCGGGGCGCGCTGCGAGCAGCGGCTCCGAGGCCTGCGGGGCCGACGGCTCGGCCTCGACGCGCGAGGCCCGGCGGTCAGCGCGGCTCATCAGGCCCGGACCCCGGTGATGATCGCGCCGTAGCGGTTGTCGGGCACGACGAGGTGCTGGTCGTGGGCGACCTTGGCGAAGTCGGCGCCCTTGTTGCCGTGGGCCGGGTCGTGCCAGGTCAGCACGACGAAGCCGCCGGCGCCCTGCCGGAACATGTAGTTCCGCAGGAAGGTCCGCGCGTTCTGCGCCGCGTTGACGTGCAGCAGCGCGATCGTCCCCGAGGGGTAGAGCCGCGTCTGCGCGTCCGAGCCGAGCGGCGTGTAGCGCTGCTCGTCGATGATGACGTTCTCGATGCCGAAGAACAGCCCGAAGTCCATCGCGGACAGCAGACCGTCGTTCGACAGCCGCGACGCGACGATCGCGCGGAGCTCGTCGTTCTGCTGCGCGGCCTGCCACGCCTCGAGGCTCATCACCGCGTGCGTGCAGGGGGCGTACATCGCGCCGAGCACCCCGAGCATGTCCTGCACGGGCGTCGCGAGCGAGCCCCCGTTCCAGTTCTCGTTGGTGCTGTTCGCGAGGCGGTTCGACGCGTGGTAGTTCGTCGCCGTGGTGACCGCGGTCATCACGCGGATCTCGTGCTGGCGCTTGGCCTTGCGCGAGGTCTTCTCGACGAGGCGGGACATCGACGCGAACAGCGGCGCCATCCCCGCGTCGTGGCGGGTCTGGAAGTCCTGCAGCGCGCGCGGCACGAGGGTGAAGTTCACCGTCGAGACGGCGCTCTGCGCGAGGTTCACCGTGCCGGACGCGGAGGCCTCGTCGGCGAACTGCCGACGCTCCTCGGTCGAGTCCTCCAGCACCACGACGCCCTTCTGCTGGTCGACGAACTCGCTCGGGGCGACCTCTTCGGCGATGAAGGACGACTCGTAGCTCTCCAGCGCGGCGCGCTGCAGGAGCTCACGCTGCGTGACGTCGCCGTGGTCGATCGAGAACTCGATCGTCGGCTTGCCGCCCAGGTCCACGGGGAAGCGGCGGCGGCCGCCCTGCGTGGCGTTCTGGTGCACCTTGCGCTCGGTCACGCGCTCGGCGAGGTCCCGGGGGTCCACGCCGAAGGAGCGGAGCCGCTCGGCGACCTCGGGGTTCATGCCGAACGCGTTCGGCGCCATCGTGCGCGCGAACTGCGCGCTGTCTCGGATCAGCGGTGCGCTCATCGCTCAGCCCTGGTAGGTGAAGAAGTTGAGGCGCACGACCACTTCGGCGCCGGCCGTGGCGGCGGCGGCCGTCAGGGCCTCGCCGACGATCTCGTAGTTGGTCCCGCCCGTGGGCGAGCCGGGGAGCGCCGCGACGCGACCGCTCGCGGCGAGCGAGCCGCCCGCGACGGCGATCACGCGCTGGCCGACGGAGATCGTGCCGGAGCCGTCGGACTCGAGCACGACGTCGCCGTCGCGGTAGACGCCGATCGACTCGTCGTCGGCCACCGCCGACTGGATCGCGCCGGCGATCTTGCCGACGCCCGCCACGTTGAGCGAGTCGATCGCGCGGTCGCCGGTGAAGTCGGCGGTGCCGTAGCCGACGAGGCAGTTCTTGCGGATGGTGCCACCGGCGCGGTTGACCATCGTGACGATGTCCTGCGGCGCGGGGAGGCGGATGGGGCCCTTCATGGGGTCTCCTTCAGCGACCGCCCGCGAGCTTCGCGGCGGCCAGGTCGGGGGTCTCGCCGCGCGACACCAGGTCGACGGCTTCGGTCACGGTGAGCGCGTAGCCGGCGCTGGCGTAGACCGCGCGCAGCTTGTCGGCCTGCTGGGCCAGCGAAACCTTCTCGGTCTTCGCGGGCTCCTTCGCGGCCTCGGTCTTGTGCGCCGCGGCCACGACGGCGGTCCGCGCGCCGTCCTGGGCGCGCTGCGCGAGCTCCTCGCGCGAGGGCGCCGGGTACTTCGCCCGGAAGCCCGCGAAGTCGGCGTGCGCGGCCAGCTCCATCGCGTGCTTCACGTCGGCGTCCCAGCCGCGGGCGAGGCACAGGTCGGCGACGTAGGTCTCGCGCTCGGCCTTGGCGCGCGAGGCCTCGGCGACGCGGAGCTTCTCGAGCTCCGGCAGCGCCTTCGCGAGCTCGGCGCGCGCGGCGACGACGTCGGCCAGCGCGGGCGCGAGCGGGGCGCCATCGGCCAGCGTCAGGGTGGCGCGGGCGGCGGCGCCGTCCTGCGCGAGAGCGAGGACCGCGGCGTGCGCGGCGTCCTCGCTGGCGACCGACAGCTTCAGCGCCGCGGCCATCTCCAGGAAGTTCTTCATGCGGGTCCTCTCCGCGCTCGCTGGCGCGGCCATGGTGGCGGGCGCGGAGCCCGGCATCGTGTCGAGCGCGCGGCGCACGGCCGCGAGCACTTCGTTCGGGGTGGACAGCACCGGCAGACGCAGCGCCTCGCCGAAGTCCTCGACCGCCTCGCTGGCGGCCTCCGGCATCGGGTCTTGCGCGGCGAGCTCGCCGAGCTTCGACAACTGCGCGTTGACCTCGGCCTCGGACGCCGTCACCGGCAGCCGCAGGCACTCGCGGATCATCGCGAGCACGTCGTCGCGCGTGTCGAGCGGGCCGTAGTAGCTGGCCTCGGCCGCGTCGCGCGAGGCCGCGAGGCGCGGCACGTCGGCGAGGCGCGGGTGCGCGGTCAGCGAGAAGCTCCACAGCGCGGCGCCGAGCTCCTTGGCGCTCTCTTCGTCGACCGTGTCGCCGATCGTCACGGAGCCGAAGGGCCACACGGGCGGGACGCCCTCGGCGCCGACGACCTTCACGCGCATCTCGGCCGAGAGCGCGAGGCGCCCTTCGAGCGTCGCGACGGTCTTGTCGCCGCGGGTCATGGTCCCGACGCGCAGCGCCGTGACCCACCCCTGCGGCTGCGCCCACTCGGTGGGGCCGCCGCGGGTGTCCGCGTGCTCGATCACCACCGGCACCTTCGGGTACCGGTTGAAGTTCGCGACGCACTCGTCGAAGGTCGCCTTCGTCAGCGCGACCGTCTGCGCGCGTCCGCCTGCGCGGTACGACAGCAGCGTCGCCTCGTAGGCGAGCACCGTCCACGGTGCCCCGCCGTCGCCCTCGACGGGCAGCGGCGACAGTTCGACCGGGGCGCCCCAGCGCTTCCGATGCTTCATGGAGTCTCCGTTGCCGGTGCGCGCTCTTGCGGCGCCGGCGGCTTCGCGGGGTCGGTCGGCTGTTGCTGGTC
>ERZ869929.550-NODE-550-length-20859-cov-301.407374_pt1 | contig 20859 bp, 23 predicted proteins | sample MGYA00579312_ERZ869929 | MGnify/ENA primary metagenome ERZ869929 (study PRJEB32216, sample SAMN09231818) | wastewater metagenome | place: USA: Maryland | collected 2016-08-09 | study: EMG produced TPA metagenomics assembly of the PRJNA472060 data set (Reclaimed... | reverse complement strand
AATCCTGAAGAAGTATATGATGCTATTAAAAATATCAAAGGGAAGTTTTTATTATCTTATAATGATAGTCCTAAGATTAGAGACATTTTTAAAAAGTATGATATCCAAACAATAAAAACTGATTATCAACCAACAAAAGATATAAAAAAACGAACTGTTAAAGAATTATTGATTAAAAATTATTAATTTAAAAATAACCAGTATAATAAATATGAACCGTAAAGTTTGTTCAGACACTGCTCCATTAAATCGTAGAGAATGGAGTGTTAGTGAATGTTATAGAAGAGGAAGAAAGGCGGGATTTGTTGCTGGATTATTAACACAACAAAGACGACAGAGACGAATTGCTCCTATTCTTGGAGAACTCCGTAATCGTAATAATCCTCCTATTATACCACCTCAAGTTGCTCCACCTCCTGCTCAAGGTATTCCAAATGTTATTAATGCTACCAAGTTGAAAGAAGTAATGGGGACTAACAATTACAATGTATTTTTAAGACAAATTCGTGCTGATGGTTTTAGACAAGAAACAATAAATCAAATGGGTGTTAAAGAACTCAGGGCACTTGCTACTTATATGTTAAATAATGGTATAAAACCAAATCAACAAGCACGACTTAGAGAGGCACTTACTGAAAGATTACCAAAGGCAGATGTAAAAAGATTAATTTTACAAGTTTTATATTCTTAAATTATTTAACTCGTTTTGAGTTAGATAATTATAAAATGTATATTTACTTATAAATTAAAATTTTCACTATCATATAAAACAATCCATCTACTTTGTATATCTTTTTTTTCTGATGTATTTTTATCTATAAATTTATCAATATCATTTATATAATGAATTTTATCCTCACAACAACCACATTTATTATTAACTTCTAATTTGAACTTATTACCCATTTTACGGATTTTCATAGTTGGAATATCTTTTTTATTTTCAAGATAATCAATATCTTTGAACTTATATGGAATTAATAATACAATACGGGTCATCTGTAGGAAGGGTGAATTTTTTTCAGACTCAAATTTTATAAATCAATTTTTTTTAGTCAAAACCCTAACCCTAATCAAAAAAAATTGAATGTAAAAAAAATTGATTTTTATTTTTTAAGTCTGAACAATTTTCACCCTTCATACAGATGATTGAAATTATTGATTATAGTCCTTATTCTATTGCTGTTTTTGGTGATACTAAGATTATCAAAGATAAGTTAAAAGAACTTGGTGGTAGATATAATCCTAATCTTACGATTAGAGATGTTAAACAAGCCGGTTGGATTTTCAAGAAGAATATGAGACAACAAGTTCAAGATATCGCAAGCGGAACACCACAACCTGATATTGATGATGTTGTTCCTAAAAAAGACCAAATTGAACTTTTTATTAAACAAATTGAATTATTAGAAAAAGAAGTTGAAAAATTAAAGGAAGAAAATGAAAAATTAAAGGAAGAGAATATTTTTTTAAAGGAAGAGAATGAAGCTATGGAAGAAATGTTTAATAATATGTAAGTAAATATAACTAATTAATTATTTAACTCAAAAACGAGTTAAATAATTACCATAATCAATTTTTTTTATCAGGATTTATAGAATTTAACCATTTTTCACATTCTTCTTTTGTATCAAATTGATGTTGATGTCTTACTTTATTTATAACAATAACTGCTCTAAATTTTCCATTTTTTCTCTTACAAATACTTCCTGTTCCTATTTTTCTTCTAATATCTTTAACCCTACCATTTCGTCTATCTCTTTCTCTACTTAATTGTTTTAATCTTTCTTTACCTTCAGTTAAAATATGACTTTTGTATATTTTAGAATTTCTCATATTTTCTAATTGACTACAATACCTTAAATTTTCGACATTATTGTTTAAACTATTTCTATCTATATGGTCTATTACTTTACCTTCAGGTCTTTCTCCTATAAAATGTTTAGCGACTAAATGATGAAATAAAAAATTATATCTTATACCATCTCTTTGTATTTGTATATATTTATAACCTAAACCTCTGTTTAGAATACATCCTTTAACATTTTTATAACCTCCACCTAATAATTTTCTTCTTAAATTCCCTAAATTAGATATTTCATAAGAATTTAAAAAACCATCACATTGTTTAAATATTTCCATTTTATATATATTTCTAAATCTTTAAATATAAAATGGTATTTTTACCATATTCTACCATAGCAATCTTTTAGACCATAAAGAAGCAATACCTTTCTCATTTTTTTTTCTTAAATGAAAAAGCATTTTTCGTTCATCTGCATAATATTTTCCAAATTTTTTTAAATAGTATGGATAGTCTTTATATCTTATATCACCAATCGATGTTATGTAATCACCATTTTTTTTAAATACATCTATCTTTTTATTTTTACGACTACTTGGTTTTACATCTACACCGAACATTTGAGCCTTTCTTTTTGTATAATCACTTATTTCATACATTTTTATTCTATGTCTTTATTTATAAATTTTAAATGTTTTTTGGATTTTTCGTCAATTTTATTATTCAAGCATTTTCACTTCTCGGTTAAAGTTTTTTCTAAATAATTGATTTCTCACATCACAAAAAAGAAAGTTATATTTCCCTTCTGAATGGACATATTCATAAACGGCTTTAAATGTTTCAAAGGGCATTGATAAGTCTGTATGTTTATGGACATGTTCTAACTTATCTTCTGAAAACGACCTAAAACATAACATATAATCACAGTTTTTCCATATCATCGGTGGAATATCATTTGGGTATTGAACTGAGATATAGATACTTGCTTTTAAATGACGACCTAACTTACACAATCTACTTATTTGGGGATTTTTTATTAACTCGGCACAATCATCAAAAACAAAAATGATTTTTGGAGCAAGTTTCTTTTCTTTATATACTTTTATTTTACCATCCTCAGTCATTTCCTCATCACCAAAATTTATTTTACTATTTGGTGCAGGTTTTGGTTCATCACCTTTTTTTTCTTCTTTTTCATCACCTGCTGTTAATTCATTTATAATTGTTTCCACTATATTTGTTTTTCCATCATATATACTATCAAAGACATTAACATCACTACCTCGTTCTTTCAAACTTTCTAATATTGATTGCCATGTAGCATCAGTATGAGTCGTTGGACAAAATATAAAATATGTTGTTTTCTTTGAACCTTGTTTTTGTAAGATAGTATTTAAACAGGAAGTTTTTCCAGAGGCTCTCTTCGCAACGAGTAAGGTACAATTATATGGATTGGAGAACACATTTCCGAACCTCACTTTTTTTGGTTCAAAGGTTGCCGATACGATCGGTTTTACATTGATGTTATTCAACTTTACTTCTCTAAACATTTATTATAATCAAGTTATTTTTTAAAACTTTATCTTTACATTATGACTTAGTCGTGATAATTTATTCAAATGTTCATTAAAATTAAACTGTTTCTTTAATATTTCATTTTGTCTTTTGACTTCTTCCAACTGTTCTTTTTCTTTCTTTAATCGTAAATACTCATCATAATCAACTTTTGGTGTTGCTTGCGGTGAACCGCTCGCCGGTGAACCTTCAGGAACAGGTGTAGGTATTTCAGGGATAGGTTCTGGTTTTTCAGGAATGGGTTCGAGTTTCTTTTTAGGTGTAATTTCATACTCTTCTTCTTCACTTTCTGAACTATCACTTTCATCATCATCATCATATTCTTGTTTTTTGACTGTTTGTAAAGCCTCTTTCACCTTCGCTTCTACTGATTTCTTTAAGTTATTAACTGTAGTGCCATTAGGACCACATCGTTTATCTGGTTCTCCTTTTTTATTAAGACGAACTACAGTCCCATCTTCTAACTTTGTATATTGTTGCTTCTTTTCAGGCTTCTTTGGAAGTTTTTCTTCAATGTAAAAATCTATTGAATTCTTTTTAAACTGCTTTTCAGGCTTCTTTTCACTTTTTTCAGGTTTAGGAATAGGAAGTGTTTTTATTTGTTTAGGTTCTATTGTTTCTTGGTTATCACTCATCTTTACATATATACAAGATTTTATTTAAATAAAAATTATATCGTGTTTGATATAATTTTTAAAATAGAAATATATTTACTTAATGAATACTGGTTTTTTTAAGTTCTAAGGTTTTACTTGTTTTATAGGTCTTTACTGTCTTAATTCTACTAAAAGTTCTTGTATATTCATAGGCGGACTTTTTGTTATTTCTTTACCTTTTTCAGTAAGATAACCATAGTATCTTAATTCCCCTCCTTTTCTTTTGTTCCTTCGAAAACCAAGGTGTAATAAAGCAATCACTAACCATTGTTTTTTCCGAATTTTTAATGCTAGTTGTATTGGCCACAGTTCAAAACTTTTACATCGCTCGCCGATTGATTTACAATCATCAGGATCAACTTTTATAACAATGTAAGGTAGAATATCAATTATTTCAGTAATACAATTAATCCAACAACATCTTGGATGTATATTAATAAACTCCTCTTTATGAATAGAAAAAACATTATCTCTAATTCTTTCTTGTTCTTTAATATTATCACGAATTTCATCATCATTCATTTCAGTCTTTGATTCCATAGTATATCTACTTTTTTTTGGAACTTAAATTTTAAAATTCAATTTTATTTTTTGTCAATTTAATATTTTGTCTTTATCAATTTTTTTTTATGATAAATTGACACCCTTTAGTCTCTCTTTTTTCTGTTCTTTTCAGTGTATTTATATTATTATTTTATATAAATGTCAATATGTCAATTTATTATATCTATATATCATTATTATTCCATTTCATATTATATAGATTTTATTTTTTATAAATCCATATATACGGATTAAAAAAAAAAAGGTTGAAAAAATAGTATTCTGTCATAAGACTAAAATACAGTTCAAAAAATGATTTTAGAATGTCAATGTCAATATATTTTTTTTTTACAGTTTTTTAATATTTTTTTATTATTATAATAATAAAAAATTAAATATTTTATGATAATATATCAAAAACATTTTTATTTTCAGTATAAGAATAGTCTTGTTCTATTTTCTTTATACCAACGTATGTTCTCTCTCTTAAAACACTAAGTTTGTAATCATTTCTCATTAATTTATGAAAAGCATTTCTACCAATAGGTGATAACATATTTCTATCACACCATAATTTGTATTCATTGAATAAGTCAGATGTTCCAATTCTATGTTTTTCATTTTTTGTAATATCATAATTTGTATTAATAAATTCTTTCATATTATCATTTTCATTAATAATTTCTTTTGACTTTTTGACAATCTGATCACACCATTTTATTTCACCAGTTTCATAATATTTTTTATTTAAATAACACAATTCAGTAAATAAATCGTCTGTATGATTTAAAATATAATTATAAGTGGTGATATCTTTCTTAAAAGAATTTTTAAAATGTATAACTTTCATTCTACCACCAAAAGCATTTGTATCTGTAAAAGTAGGAGCATCTATATCATTATAAACTATAGTAATTTTACAATCTATTCTGGCTTTAAAACTTGTCCCACCACATCGTCTTAAAGGTATTAGTCCATCATTACCTGTAATAGTTTTAATTAATTTTTCATTGAATTTAGAACCTGAAGCAATTTCATTTAAAGTAGAAAATCGAGCATCTATTAAAGATGTCAATTCATCAGTATGAGATTGATTAATACTATTTCTTAAAAATAATTTATCATCTGCTGGATGATGAAAATCATTTCCCATAATCTTTTTTATCATATTTATAAAAGTTGATTTACCACTATCAGTCAATCCTGTCAATACTACAAAGGCTTTAACATTATTTTCTCCTGTTAAACAATAACCAAACCAACTTAAAAAATTATCAACATATAATTCATCATCATCCATTAAAAATTCTTTGACAAGTTGTCTTATATAATTTCTATTAGGTCTATCAGGTTTAAAAACATTATCAGTAGTTTTTGTAAAATAATGTTCTTTTTCTCTTTTAAAAATCTCTGTAGTTCTAAAATCAATAACTTTATCTTGGAATGGGAACAAATAAGGAATTTTGTTAAAATGTTTATCTATAAATTCGTCATCATCCTCCAAAAAATTTTTTAATAATCTGAATATAGCATTTTGTTTTTTATAACTTTTTAATTCCTCTAAACACTTATCAATTTTTGTATGTATTTCTAAATTATTTGTTGTCTCTCTTACACTTTTAAGATGGGGTATTAAAACCTCTGTAAATTTAGTCATAATCTTATCATAAGGACATTTAATCCATAATTTTTTTACATCATCATACATATAAATTTGTTTTCTCAATAATGAATGTTTTATATTTTCTTTATATGTCTCATAAAAAAATTTGGCAAGGTCCTCATCACTTGTTGGTATATCTATAAAATCTGTTAATTCATATTTTGATAGGTCTATACCTTTATCCATTGGTTTTTCAACTATTTTAAGATTGATTTTTAGTTTATCAAATATATATTTTTCTACATCATCAGTTATTAAAAATTTACATAATAAACCATCAAACATAAGACCTCCAACAGGAATTTTATTTTCAATACAATAATCATACCAACAATCTAATATTTTATTCTCCATATAACATAAAAGACTATTAACACAAGTTCCTTCAGGATTAAAATCTTTCTTTTTCTTTGCTTTTTCATATCTCGCAATCTCAATTTTAACAATTTGTTTATGAATATCTTGAGTTTCCTCAAAGAACATTCTTAACATATCACTTTTATAAAAGAAAATACCACTTTTGAATCCACCATTCAAAATAGATAAATAAATATCTTTTACATCATCTTTTGTTAAGTCAGGTTTTTCATCTAAAACATCTTGAATATAATCATTTCTATTTTCAATATAATCATTCAAAATATTACATTTTATATTTTTACATTCACAATAATGTTTTAATAATGTTGGATGACAATTGACAATATCATAATCTTTCCATAATTCACTACATATTGTATGACGAATAACTTTAGGAATTCCCTGTAAAGAATAAGAACCAAATTTTCTACCATCTGGACTTGATTTTGATGGTATATATTTTACAGTCTTATTCTTTAATGTTTTAGATAATATGGTTTTCTTTGTATTCAAATCAGTAATTTCTTTGTATCCTTTTGATAAATCTTTAATTTTTACTTGACCGTGAATTTCAGGTTCATCAAAGTGATTAATTAATAATCTAAGTTTATCACGATTATAAGTTTCTACAATAGTTATCATATCGTGAGTTCTATAATTGTCAAAATATTCCATATTATATATTTATTATTATAAAAAATAATAAATTTTAAATTCAATTTTTTTTTATTATTTAAAAAATAAAAATTTATAATAAAAGATGACTGAAAGAGTAAAATTGTCAGTTGCCGAGTATCAAAAGGTTTGGAGAGAAAATAATCCTGATAAAGTTCAAGAGTATAAAGAACGAATGATTAAATGGAGAGATGATAATAGAGAACATCTTAAAGTATATCATAAGAATTATCGTGAAAAAAATAGAGAAAAATTATATCATAATCAACAAGTTCATAAAGAGAGAAAACGATTACAAATAGAATGGTATAAAAATTTTTATGATAAATACTTTCCATTGATAAATAAAGTAAATGATGTCTGCGAAGAAATCAAAAAAGGAGCACTTGAAAGCGATCCCCTTGAATACATCTATTCAGAGTGGTGTAGGATATATAATAAAGAAAGTGAAACAGGGATTCAAAGTCTGTCTGAAAAAGAACCCGAAACGATGCTACAGCAAGAAACCATTAACGAAGAAGATGGCTATGAAACAGAGGACAGCAATAAACTTGAGTGAATTAGGAATTAAAAAAAAAAAATAAAAAACTTATTTAAATAAAATGTCATTCACACCAGCACAGAAAAGGATTTTAGAACAAAGTCCTGTTATTCAAGTATTAAAAGATGAATTTGAAAAAGAACAAAAAGGAGCAGGAAGAAGAATGCGAGGAGGTTCATTCTGGAAGAATCTCTGGGAGGGAATTAAGAAGGTAGGAGCAGATGTTAATAAATTCCTTAAAGATACTCAAATTATCAGTAAAGCAACACAGGTTGGAACTGTTCTTGCACCAATCCTTGGAATACCACAAGCCGTTCCAGTTTTACAAGGTATATCATCAGGTGCATCCAGTTTGGGATATGGTAGAAAAAAGAAACCACATATGGGTGGGGCAAGAAGAAAAGTTGTAATGAAACCCGCAGTAAGACTTGTTGGAGGTATGGCTACTAATGGATTACAAATATCACCAATGGGACAACGATTAGGTCAAAGAGGAGGGTCAGCACAACAAACAGCACCATATGGAACTATAAGTGATACAAGAGCAAGAATAAAAGTATAAGTTCACCGCGAGCGGTTCATCCGCAAGCAACTTGGGTGTATTTCATTTTAAAATTACAAAAATTTTAAAATCCGAACCGTGAAACATTCTTATATAACTCTGATTATAGTGCATCTAAAAGTATAAGTTCCGTTGGCAGTTGCACGAACTTGTAAATCATTACCATTCCATCTACAAGCCCAAGCAGGAGCAAGTAAAGTAAATTGATTTCTTGTAACTGTTGTAGTTACGTAAAATATAAATGGATTATTTGTATCAGCAACACCATTTAATAAATATCCTTGACCATATAACATATAATTTCTATCAGCAGTAGTTATAGTTGTAATTGTAGTCCAAAGCCCACTTGTTGAACTATTAGTTAATCCTGTAAATGTTAAATTATTAGAATGAACTATTTCACTTGTAGATGTATTATAACTAAGATAATCAAAAAAATCACCATCTTCTCTTATAGGAGCAATATGAGTTCTATCTATTCCTGTTGTATTTAAAGGAGAAGTAGTCGCATTTATTACTATACTATTTATATGTTGAGATGTTCTACCGGCATCTACACCTATAGCAATTGCTTGCTGACCTTGAGACCATAAACCAGCCCTTAAACCAATAGCAATTGCACTACCACCTTGATTAATTTCACCCGATTGTTTTCCAATAGCAATACCAGTTGACCTTTGTCCTGAAAATCCAGCAGATGTTCCTATAGCAATAGCACTTTCACTTCCAACAACTAAACTACCTTGTTCTCCTTGTCCTGCTTGATAACCAATAGCAATACAATTAGTAGATTGTCTTGTTATACCAGCTTCAAAACCAATAGCAATAGAACCATTTAGTTGTTGAGTTAATCCTGCATTAAAACCAATAGCAATAGAATTTGTTCCTTGAGACATATTACCAGCATTTCTACCAATAGATATGGCTTGAGATTGTTGAGAAAATCTACCTGCATCAGCACCAATAGCAATAGCAAAATCTCTCTGAGCCGTAGCACCAGCAGTTGAACCTATAGCAACACATCCAGTTCCTTGAAAACTGGCACCAGCAAGATATCCTATAGCAACAGAAAATTGTCCTTGACTATTTTTACCGGCTTCATTTCCAATAGCAACACATTGACTTTGTTGATTTGTTCTACCTGCTTCAATACCTATAGCAACAGCAAATGAAGCCTGATTTTGTTGTCCTGCCACATTTCCAATAGCAATTGAATTTGTTCCTTGATTAATTTGTCCTGATTGAATACCAATAGCAACCGAAGTTTCTCTTTGATTAGTTTGTCCTGCCAATTGACCTATCGCAATAGAACCTCTTAATTGTCCTGTAAAACCGGCTTCTCTACCAATAGCAATAGAATTAGACCCTTGTCCATTTAATCCAGCATTAAAACCAATAGCAGTAGCATATTCTCTTTGAGATGAAAAACCAGCAGAAAAACCAATAGCAATACCATATTGATTTTGAGTATTATAACCAGCATCTCTACCTATAGCAATACATCCTGTAGCCTGAGTAGAATAACCAGCATTATCACCAATAGCAATACCAAATGTTCCTTGTTCTAAAGCACCAGCGGTTTCACCTATAGCAATAGCCTGTATTTTTTGATTTAAATAACCAGCATCTCTACCAATAGCAATAGCAGATTGTTTTTGACCTGAATATCCAGCATCTCTTCCAATAGCAATAGCATTAGAATTTTGACTATTGAATCCAGCATTAACTCCAACAGCAATTGTATTTTCTCTTTGTCCTGAAAATCCAGCATTATTTCCTATAGCAACACATAATGAAGCTTGATTTCCAGCACCAGCAAGTGTTCCAATAGCAACTGATAATTGACCTTGATTAGTTTGACCAGCAAGAGAACCAATAGAAACAGCCTCAGAGCCTTGAGTTGTTTGTCCGGCTCCTAAACCAATAGCAACAGCATTTTGTCCTTGTTGAGTTCCACCAGCAACAAATCCTATAGAAACACAACCTTGTCCTTGATTAGTCATACCAGATTGATTTCCAATAGCAACTGAATTTTGACCTTGATTAGTATATCCACTATCAACACCAACGGCAACAGCATTTTGTCCTTGTCTTTCAAAACCAGCTTCAAATCCAATAGCAACAGCATATGTTCCTTGAGTATTTCTTCCAGCAACTGTTCCAATAGCAACAGCCCCTGTTCTTTGAGTATCATAACCAGCATTAAATCCAATAGCAACACTTTCATTACCTTGTCTTGTATAACCCGCATTTAATCCAAGAGCAACTGAATTAGAACCTTGTTGATTATATCCAGCATTCGCACCAATTGAAACAGAACCTTGTCCTTGAGAAATACCACCAGCACTATCACCAATGGCGATGGCTTGTAATCTTTGTCCTGATAAACCACTATTAACTCCTATAGCAACAGCATTTTGACCTTGAGTTAAAGCACCAGCCCTTGAACCTATAGCAACAGAATTTTGACCTTGACTTGTATTACCTGCGAATTCACCAAGTAAAACACTATTACTAATATTTACAGTCCATTCAGTTCCTGTATAATAAAGATAATTACCAAAATTACTTCCAGTGGGTGCGAGAAATGTATCTTGATTGTTATAAGTGATTTCATCCGTAGATGGATTATATGTCATTATATTTCTAACACCAGTTGCTTGAGGTCTAATTGGATTTACATAAAAACCACCAGTTGAAGCAGGTGGTGTAAAATTTTCATCAGCATTTAAAACAATACTATTTCTACTTTGATTTGTTTGTCCGGCATTCCATCCTATAGCAATGGAATATTGTCCTTGACTTTGTAATCCTGCTTGATATCCAATAGCAACACATCCTGTTCCTTGACTTTCAGAAGCAGTATTATCACCAATAGCAATAGATTGAGTTCCTTGAGAATTTCTTCCCGCGAGAACTCCGATAGAGATAGAACGGTCTCTTTGTCTATCATATCCAGCAAGAGAACCAACAGCAACTGAAAAAGCACCTTGAGATATTCCACCAGCATTATTACCAATAGCAACTGATTGAGTTCCTTGATTACTTAATCCAGCGAATTGTCCTAAGAAAACTCTATCAGAGTTATTTGAACTCCAAGTCGAGCCAGTCCAATACGGGTAGTTACCAAAATTAACACCAGTAGCACTTATATAACCAGTTGGTCCTGTAAATCCTGTATATCCTGTATGTCCAGTCCATCCTGTATATCCTGTAGGTCCAGTGAAACCTGTAAAACCTGTCCATCCTGTATATCCTGTAAATCCTGTATAACCTGTTGGTCCTGTAAATCCTGTATATCCTGTAAATCCTGTATGTCCAGTTGGTCCTGTTGGACCAGTCGGGACCGAGTTAAATTCTACTCCACCTAAAACTATACTATCAGCAACTACAACATTTTCATTACTTAAAGCAAGATATTGAGTATTATAACTTGTCATTTATAATATAACTTAATATTATAAATTAATTATAAATTACTTACTACACTATCTCTATATTCTATAGCCTCCTCTAAAGTTTTAAAACTTTTTGTCATTTTCAAATCTTTTCTATTTATACGAAAACGATAATATGTATGATGTTTTATTTTTTCTAACATAATATGTCTTTCATTTAATATTCCATTTTTATGAGGTTGATTTAAACTTTGTTCCGATTTTGAAGCCCATCTTAAATTTACAAGTCTATCATCTGTTTTTACTTGATTTTTATGATCGGCTGTATATGTGGGGTCTGGATGTTCTCCTAAAAATGTTAATAAAACTAATCGTGCCACTCTTTTTAGTTTTTGATGTAAAGTAATAACATTATATCCTTGTTCGTTTTGACTTAAAACTCTAAACTTTTGAGTTTCTATATTCAAAACTCGTCCATAGTTAGAAACAGCATATCTTGGATGGTCAGGAATAATTCCAAATATTTCATCATAAAATTCATCATTCATTTTATATTTTTTATTTTTTAAAATTCAAATTCAATTTTAAAATTTCATTTTACACTCCGGAAGTTGAAAGTTATACAGTTTATATTCACCATCACCTTTCATTTCACAATTACATTCACCTTCACCTTGGATTGCTTTATCAACAACAGCACCTGCTTCGGTTCCAAGATTAACAATTTTTTCAGTTAAGGATGGAAACTTTTTAAATAACTCAGCAGTTCTTTGTTTAGTAAAGTTAGTGGCTTCTTGAGTTATCCATCCATTGGCACTTAAAACATTAAAAAGAAAATCACCGCAGTTATTTTGAACAGCATTATAACTACCATATGAATCACCCATTCTTTGTTTTGTTTTATCTAACATTTCTTGAATTGAAACTTGTCCAGATACATTAACAGGAAGAACTTGAGCACCGCTTTCAATCTTGTTAGATTTATATAAACGGATGACTTCATTTTTTTCTAATGAATATTTATCATTAATAATCATTCTAAGATGAAATAATTCATCTATATCAGCATCTTTCATTTTTTCATTTAATTGTCCTAAAGAAGCAACATTTAAAAGGAATTTAGTAATACGAGTTAAAGGAGTTCTAACTAACTTTATTGATTGAACTACTTCACCACCAATAGATTTTAAAAGTCGTCTGACAGCAGGAGGGTCAATACGAGGATCCCGAGTAAGACCATCACCTTTCATATCTAAGTCTTCTTCATCACTTACCATTTTATATTAGTTAAGAAATATAAAATGAAATCAAAACATTAAAAAAAAAAAAATTACACAAAAATTAATATGATAATATAACTATGAAATTCTCTCTAAAAAAAAAATGAAAATAGAACATTTTTAAAGTTAAGGATGATTTTAATTTTAAGTCCTAATTAATTCTATTCTTCCAAATCAATATTATACTTTAACCAGTGATTCATTTCTTCCGTAAAAGAAAAGGGGACGATGACTTGTCCTGAGAAGCAATTATAAAAATCGGTTCTCTACTTATATATATTATTTTTTTAAATACTTTTTTTTTAATTTTTCTTTTTCTTTATTCAATTGTAATTTATGAGAAAGTAAATCTTTTTTAACATTATAAGTGTTTTTTAAAATCTTTTTCTTTTCAATTATTTGTTGCTTCTCAGCTTCAAATAATTGTTTTTCATATTCATCAGGGTTCATTTTCTTTTACATCTTTTAACTTTAAAATTAAATTCTCACGAGTTAATTTACTATATCCACTTAAACCTTTTTCTTTACATAATTCTCTTAATTGTTTTACATTCATTTTTTCATAAGCATTAAAAAATACTGTAGAAGCAATATCAGATGGAACAATATTTTTTGTAATACATTCTACAAAATTATCTTCTTCAGTAATATCTTTCATTTCTTCTTTATTTTCTTCAACACTTAAGTTGTCATCTAATTCTAAAATATCATTTTTCTTTTTTCTTTTTCTTTTTGGTTTTTCATTCAATATTTCTTGTCTTTTAATTTCTTGAAGTTTTAATGTAGTTAGAAAATTAATAAGAGTTTCATAGTCTTCAATGTCATCAACCCATTCACAATCAAAATTTACTTTCAAGTTCATTTTATATCTTGAAAGTATTCTTTAAATAACATATCTTTCAAACTAAAAAGTGGATGATAAAACTAAAAACTGGATGAAAACAACTAAAATCTGTATAAAAGATATACAAAAAAATTTTTTTGTATATCTTTTTGACCTTTTTTATTATTATTTTCTCCTTTTTTGTTTTATTTTCTACATTTTAGTTTAATTCTTTTTACATATAAGATGAAAACTTTTTTATTTTCTTTTCTCCTTCTCCTGAAAAGTCATTATCACACTTCTCCATATACTTGTCATAATAAGTTGCTTTACTAAATGGAACTCCTGCGTGTCTATCTTGTAAAAATTTCATTACAAAGTGTCCGCAGGTCTCTGTATCACTTGCTTGATTTTTAATTAAATTCTCTTTGAATAAAAACATATTCTCTGGATTCATCTTTTGACATAACTTTTTCATAATCATTCTAACAGGCTTTGGACAAGGGTCTCCTAACGGGTCAAAGTATTCAGCACTTGGAAAATCATCTTTGTTATCAATGTAAATACATACCCAATGTTTTCCAGGACCACTTGAAACATCAGTATTTATTACAGCCATATATTCATCTTGTAAATATTTTACATCATCTAATAATGTATCTAATTCATCCATTGCGACGACAGGAATAATTCTTTTAACTTTTTTTTTCATATGATTTTGAATTTCATCGGAATATAATCCATCCATATCATCACCACGACCGCTTCCACTTATATCTTCTTCTTCAACTTCTTTTATATCCTCTTGAATATCTTTTTTGAATTGGTTTAACTCTTCTTGTTTTACTTCATCAGGTTTTGTTGAATTTAAAATTGTATCTCTTTTGTTTTTTAAACTTTCCACTGCTCTTTTTATCATATTTTCATCAACTCTATTATTTGGGAATATATTTTCTAATTGAATTAAATTTACCTGCATCTCTAAATCATCAAGAGCATTTTCTATATTTTCTAAAGGTGAAGCAGGTTGTTGAATTAAATAATTTCTTATTATTCTTATATCAAGAGCCCTTTTCTTTTTTTTTGGTTCGTCATCCTCTTTGCTTTCTTTCTGTTCATTATTTTCTTTACTTTCTGGTTGAAACATTCTTTCTTTTGATTTTATGAAATCTTGAAAGTTCTTTTTTTCCTCTCTTAAAATCTTTATTTGTTCTTTTAACCCTTTTTCTAAATCTTGCCACTTTGGAATATCTGGTGTTTCTACTTTAGTAGGTTTAGTAAAATCTCTTTCTTTTGATGGGAGTTGTTCTGGTCTTACAGGTAGAGTTGTTGATGCTATAAAAACACCTTTTCTTTCTGGTTGGTCTTCAGTAATCTTTTTCTTAAATCTTAATCGTTTAGTTAGTCGTCTTGGTTTCCTTCGACGAGCATCTTCTAAATTACCAATGATATTCACTAAATTTACTTTTTGTATTTGTTTCTGAGACATACCTTCTTTAATTTTCAAATATTTTCTTTTTCCTTTTACAAGATAAAAATACTTATCTTTCTTTTCATCATAATATACACGACGGGGCCTATTTACTACCATTTATTATAAGTAATTTATTATTTTAAAAAAATATATGTATTAATAAAATGGCTATCACAACAAGATACATAAATTTAAGTTTTTCTAATAATGAAAGTGTTGCTACTGCTTTTATTAGTATTCCACACAAAGTTAAAACTATTCACATAAAATCAGGAGCATATGTTCCATCAACAGCACCTGCTTCTGGAGATGCGGAGTATTTACCTATTGTAAGTGATTTAACTGAAAATCAACCTATTGGTATTTTTTATAATGATAACACTTATTCAAGTGCCACGGTTCAAGATATATACTATCATTTTAATACTCCTATTTATATTCAAGGAACATATACATTTCAAAGATTAACATTAGATAAAGTTGCCTTTACTACAACATCGGCACTTGTTGGAGTTATAATAGAATTTAGTGAAGATTGATTTTAATACTTAAAACAAGTATTAAAATATCATTTCATTTATTGAATTTGGATACCCATATTAGAAACTGTTAAAGTCTTTTGACCCACGATAAGGGTGTAATAATCAACAGTTCTACTACTATCTAAAGTGGCTTGAATAGACCATACAGATGAACTATCACTTAATGATAGACCATCAACAGAGTGAGGGTCTAATTCACAAAGTGGTTTATCTCCAAAAAATGAATCAATGAAAACAAAATCAGTCTTTCTATATGTTCCTTCAGTTTGAACGGAACTCTTTTTAAAGTAAGGTTTAGAATTATAGAACCAATCTTCACCTTTAAGAACATTAAATCCGTTTGGATATTTAATTGCTACCGAATTTATAAAAGTATTTATTTTTTCAAAACCCCAAGTTGTAGTATTGAAATATGTAGAATGGATTTGGGCTTGATTTAAACTTCCATTATTAACAAATGGGGAGGTGGCGATATATAAAATTCTATTTCCTAAACCCTTTGTCAATTGTAATTGATAAGAAGGATTTTGACCTTGGATAGTTTGACGAGTAAGTGTTGGATAAGGAATTTGTAGTGATAATCCAGATGACATTACTTTTTGAATAGTTTGACTTACAATACTGAGATTTCCTTCAGTTGCCATTTCCATTACTAAATCATTAATTTGATAAGCACCAGAAGCAGGGGCAGCTACACTTGTTGGAACGGAAGTGGGAACAGTTGCGGAGTTAGAAGTAAAAGAGAAACTATCAGTGCCATTGAAATAGATATCGACCTGAATATTTGAAGGTGAATATAAGTTCTTGTCAGTAGCAAGAACACAATGTCCAAAACCAGATAATGGTAAAGATACATTTAATCTGAATTCTTGACTATCAGGACCAACATAAAATTGTCTTCTACTTAGATAAGCATTTTCAGTACCCATATCAAAATCTCCACCAGTCATACCAATTCTATTGTTAGAAGCAAGATTTGATTTTTCAATATCTTCTCTAACAAATCTTAAAGCTGCAGAACCAGTTATAGAGGTAGCAACATCATCATATGATTTAGTCAAGAAATCACTTAATTCAGTAGATGGACCAGATATCATAGAAGTATATTTATCAAAGTTAGAAATATCACATAAGACGGCAGATGTATTACTATCAGTAACAACAAGTCTATTAATTATAGTATTTAAGTTTCCTTGAACATAATTTACTTTTCCAGCAGTAGCAGGTAGTAATAATGTAAAATTAAGACGACTGCGGGCGAGGTTATAGACCGTAGGAGCCAGTAAAAAAGTTGTTGGTCCGACCGCAGATGAAGTTGATAATTGAACAGCATTGGCACCTTGAGGAGCAACATTTCTATAAATAACTGTTGAATGGTTGGATACAGATGGACTGTAATCTAATTCTGGAGATATTTTTTCCATTTATTTTAATGAATATATTTTTTTTTTAAATAAATTCTTTAAAAAAAATTTTTTTTATGTTCACGGTTGTATATATTCTAATGGCGGTAGTAATTCTTCTATTATATCTGTTCCTGCCGGAAGCACGGGATATCTTGGTACTAATATATTTTCAACATTTGTTGTTCCCATTGTTCCAGTTGGAATAATTTGTTCTCTTATACTTTCTTGTTGATTTTGTATGTTAAACATTCTTTCTTCATTTCTTATTAATAAATCTGTTCTTAATATTTCATCTGTATCATTTCTTTGATAAAATACAACTGTAAAAACCCAATTAACTCCATTTAAATCAATTATCTGTCCGTAGTCATCTAATAATGTAAATCTCCAACTTGTTGCACCACTTCTATTATAATCTTTACTATTAAACTGTATATCATAATTTGTATAGTTTATTATTCCTTGAGGTGCCGTTCCTCCTACATTTAAGATTTCTTGTAGATATGAATTATCGGCATTCTCTACTAAGTCTGTAGCAATATACATTCTTAGTATGTAAGCGAGATTAACAGCATTCGTGCTTGTTAAAACATCTCCTGTAAATGTATTTGTTGTATTTTCATCAAATCCTAATTGACGATTTGGTGTTCCTTCTGAAAATATTAAAGATGGTTGATTACCACCATTTCCTGATACTGTAAAGGTGTATTTAAAATTATCTACAAGAGTGTAATTTGGATATGATACAACATAAGTCCATCCTTGACTTGAATTTGTTGTTAAGAGAGAACTCAATGTTGTTGATAAATTTAGTTTAGTGTAATTACCTTCAGGTATAGTGATTGTTGTATCAATACCATTTTCTCTCAAAACAAATGAATTAAAAGGTGCAGGCATGTTATAAAATGATTTTGGAATAGAGGCTTGTAAAAGACATACTGAATTATAATTGTTAATACCTAAATCAATTGGTTGAGAAGCGAATGAACTATTAGTTCCGGATGTTCTTAAACGACTATCAAAGGTGACAATTAAAGGTCTTGAAGTTGTTTTATTAATAAGAGACATTTATTTAAAAAGAAAAGTTTTATTATTTAAAATGAATTATCTATTTTTTAGTTCTCAAATTCAAAGACATACTATTTCAAAAGATGTTAGATTTGTAGTTCATATTAACTGTGGTGTTAATTACGGTTATGATACTTTAATGATAAATAATAAATATCCAAATAGTATTATATATGGTATTGAAAGTGATATAACAAAATTTTATAGAGTTGAAGATTATTGTAAAAGAACTGATAATATTACTATTTTACATAATGTTCTTAATGATACAGATTGGAAATGGATGAAAACTTTAGATACTGTTATAAAAGAACTTAATATTCCTGAAATTGATTTGTTATATGTTTCATATAATAGAAAGAATTTAGATATTTTTAAAGGTGCTTCTGAAACTTTAAAGAAAACTAAACAAATTATTTTAGTTGAAGACAGAGATTATGATATGGATATTGTTCTACAAACTGATATTTTAAAAAACAATGGATTTCATCAAATTGAAAGAATACATAATTCATCTGAAAATAAAGATGTTGTTATGTTTCAAAATGAAAAATATAAAGGTCCTGAAGTATGTCCATATATTATGAAAGATGATTTATCCAATTCTATGAAAAATATGAATTTATATGATTACATTCATTCAAAACATATTAATGATAAAACGACTGAAGCCATAAAGACTTTCACCGAATATATTTAATTGTATAACTTTTTTAGTTATATAATTTATTCTTCTGCATGTTCTTTATGTTTTTTAGTTTTAAAATGAGTAGTTTTATGTTTTATCATATAACTACCACCACATTTACATTCTATTCTTTTATTATGTTTTTCATTCCATTTTAATCTGGCTTCTTTTTTATTTTCTTTTTTTTGTTCTATTGTTAGTATTACTTTAGTTTTCGGTATATATTTTTCTCTTCGTTTTTTATTTATATGTTCTTTATTTTTTTCACGGTATTTTTTATCACATTCTCTTTTTTTAATTTTAGTATCATATATATCTCGAACAGCAGGTCTCTTATTCAAACAATCTTTAAAAGTATTAATATAATAATTTTCTCTTTCTAATAATTCTTTTTTTGAATTACAAGAATATTTTTCTACAACTTCAAAAATATATGAACCTCTTTCTATTATTGGTATTGTAGTTTTCATTGTTAAACTTCTATGATGTTGTTTTCGAGCATTAAAATTAATAGTGCTTCCAATATAAAAATCACCAGTTTCTAAACATATCAAAGTATATATTATACCTTTTTTATATTTTTCATTATATTCTTCCATTTTTATTTAATTATTTAATCTTTAAATATTATTTCCCATATTTTTTTAAACTGTTTCCGAGGCATGTTCCTTAGAAATATAACTGAGGGTTCTCTCTATCTCTGAATTGCCCATACTCGTTGTTATATCTTTTAATTTTTTTAAATCTACACTTCCTAATTTATCTGTCAAGTATATATGTCTCAAAAGTGATGAACTTATACTCTTTCCAAAGATATTATTTAACAACATTGTTATTCTACTATGGGCTACTTTCTGTTGAAATTGATTTGTTATTAAATAATCTGATGGATTTATTTTCCCCCATTTCAATATTAGTAGTCGTAAATAGTTTGGTATATTTACTATTTGAGGACCAAGTCTTGAAGAGTTTTTATATGAATTAAATACAAAATAAGCCGGTTTTCTTTTCGCTTCTGGTATTACCATATAATTATCTTGACTTTCTGTCGTTGTATCATAATCTCTTAATTTGAAATCAGTCCAATCTTTAGAACGACGAGGTGGTATTAAAACATATAAACTCAAAAGAATAAAGTTTTGTAAAAGAAAGAATTGATTTCTTGTCAATTTTTCTAACTTGAAAAGAGGTTCCGCTTCTATTCTGAGTTGCTCCCATCTTTTTACTACTTCTTTCCAAGGTATAAAATTCTTTTTTTGTTCTTCCGTTAATGTTTGACTTTCATCTTTAGTTTTGATTTCTTCGGCATCCTTCCACATTTGGGCTCTTAGTTTTTCTAAGATTTTTTTTAGTTCTTCTGATTGCTCTCCATCTTTTTTATCTAAAGTGGTTATCAAAGAGGCAATTTTTGTTTTTCTTGGATTGGCACTGTATCTTTCCAACCATTTCATAATTTCATCTATATTTTCTAAAATATCTTCATCTGTTAAAAGATTTTTGTTAATTCCTTTTGCTATTCTATTTATACAAGATATGTAAGTTCTTATTGACCCTTCTGATAACTTGGGTCGATTTGTTTTTATTGCTTCTATTATATCCATTTATTTATATCAAACAATATATTTTAAGTTAAAAAAAATTATATTCATATAAATTAAATGAAACCACCGTTTGGACGTATGGGTGGAAAGAGGCTTCTTGCTTTAAGAATAATAAATCTCTTTCCTGATAATTATGATGTTTTTGTAGAACCATTCCTTGGTGCTGGAAACATATTTTTCAGATTAAAACATAATCCTGA
>ERZ869929.548-NODE-548-length-20896-cov-22.106281_pt1 | contig 20896 bp, 29 predicted proteins | sample MGYA00579312_ERZ869929 | MGnify/ENA primary metagenome ERZ869929 (study PRJEB32216, sample SAMN09231818) | wastewater metagenome | place: USA: Maryland | collected 2016-08-09 | study: EMG produced TPA metagenomics assembly of the PRJNA472060 data set (Reclaimed... | reverse complement strand
GAGGTCGGCGCCCCCGAGGTCGGCGCCCCCGAGGTCGGCGCCCCCGAGGTTGGCGTACCTGAGGTCGGCGCCCCCGAGGTTGGCGCCCCTGAGGTTGGCGCCCCCGAGGTTGGCGCCCCTGAGGTTGGCTTTTTTGCACCACCCGTCACGGATCAACCCGGCCGCGTCGAACACGTCGAGGACCACACAGGACGAAACCCGCACCTTGTGTTCATCCTCACCGAGCACGTCGGCGGGGATGTACGACACAAGCAGGCAGGTGATGGTTGGGATTCCGCCGGACGCTGCACCCCGCCAGGTTTTGGCGAGGCAGAGCCCGTCACCGGTGAACTGGGGGCACGGGTCGCCGTGGGTGAACTTCTTGTCGGCGGGTAGTGGTGGGGTGGCGGTGTTGCCGGGGAATGGCCACCGGTAGCCGCGGCTGCTGCGGAGGTCTGGGTGGACGGCCCGCCAGGCGATGATGGGTTCGGTGTTGCCGGCCATCATGCTGCCGGTCAGCTTGTCGGCGGCGCGGTCGCGTGTCGGCCGCATCACGCAGCGCTCGGGCCGTCGTCGGCGGGCAGAACGGACGGCAGCCACCGGGCGATCGTGCGGCCCGTCACGTCGACACCGTGGTCGGCGTAGAGGCGGGCGGCGATCTTGTCGGGGGACAGTCCGTCGTCGGTCATAGTGGCGATGAGTTCGGCGAGGTTCCCGCCGCACTGGACGTTCGCCCATCGGAAGGTTGCGGTTGGCACGGGGTACGTTCTACGTGGTGTCGGACAGGCTGTCAAGGGGAAGTTTGGGCGGGAACGCAAAGCGGCCCCTCACCGTGGTGGCGGCGAGGGGTCGTTACAGCGGCTGTGAATTGTAACTACTTGGGCGGCGTGAACACCCACCCGTCGGCCATCATGTGCTCGACGGCACGCACGGCGTCCTGGCGGTAGCGGGGCGTCATCGTCTCCCACCGGGGCACGTTGGCGGGGGTGCCGGCGTGCATGGCGTAGTGCCGTGCCCGGGCGATGGTTTCGGCTGTCACGCCTTGCGCCTCCGATACAGCTCGCGGTGCTTGGCTGCGTTGGCCTCGCGGCACGCATGGCACGGCGGTTCGCCTCGCCTCAGGTGTCGGGCGTAGGCGGCGGTGGTGCCACACGGTGCCGGGGTGCGGGGTGGTGTGCCCCGCTTGCGGTCCCGGTAGGCCCGGGAGCGGTCAGCCGAAGAGGCCACGACGGCCGCACTTGCACCGGTACTGAGGGCCGTACCCGCCAGAGCACCCGGCATGGTGGTCGGCGTCAGCCGCCCATTCCTCAATGTCGCGCAGTCGCCGAATCTCGGCCTCCAACTGCCCACGCCAGCACTCACACGGGTCGGTGATGCAGCCCGGTTCAATCCAGTGGGCGCAACCTCGCTCGTGGGGAACTGAATCGAGGTCAATGTCGGCCATCACGCGCCGGCCGACAGGGCGGCAACCTTGCCGACCCAGAAGTCCAGCTCCTCGGCGGCATCGCGCTTGGCGGTGTTCCAGGTGGGCATGGCGTCGAGGGTGCGGCGGGCCTCGTCACGCTTGGCGGTGGCTTCGATGAGCTGCTGGGTCCGTGTCATGTCGTTATCTAACCACAATCCGTCACACCCCGTCAACCCCAAAGCGCGATATTTCTCACAGGATACGGAACTCGTTCGGCCCGTCAACCGTCGACAGGAACGTCAACATCCCCGCACGGGACTCGGCCCCGGTGGCGTCACGCCACCACGCAGACCCGCCGTCGTTCGCCGGGCACTGCACCCACACACGCGGCCCATGATCCACCACCGAGAAATGGTGGTAATGCCCGGTGACCAACGTCAGGGCGTCCCCGACAGGCTGACCGCCGAACGACTGGCCCTCCCACCACCGCTTCGCCTTCGCCCCCGGCGTGCCGCCACCCAACGGCAGGTGGCCGTGGTTGAACGCCGTCGTACGCCCGCCGATGTCCAACACCACCGACATCTCGTCGCGGGGAATCACCCACGAGATGTGCCCGAACGCCTCGTCGTTCTGCGCCAACGCCTCACAGACCGGCTCGAACACACCCACGTCACGGTTGTCGCCCGGCCCGGTGTACGCCTTGCCGTTCTGGCGGTTCTCGCCGTGGTTGCCCGGCACGCACCCCACCACCATGCGGGGCACCTTCCGCGACCACGCCACGATGGCGTCACGGAGCAGCCGGCGTGTCACCCGGTCCTGTTCGCGCTGGTTGAGCTCCACCGTGAACGCCTGCGACGGGTAGTTCCCACTACACCCTTCGGTGAGGTCGCCCATGCCCATCACGTACAGCGTGTCCACCGGGGTCTTGCGGCGACGCAGCTCGTCGAGGAGATCCTCGCCCTTGCCGATCTGGTTGATGATGCGGGCCACGGTGCCTTCGACCCCGTCGCCGTCACCCTTACCGATCTGCCAGTCGGACAGGTTGAACACCGGGAACGTAGAAGCGTTCTCGGTCGACACCTTGGAACGCTTGTACTTGCCCAGCCCGGCGAGTAGTTCGTCCACGTCGTGGCGTTCAGCGGCGGCCCACTTCTCCAGGCGGGCCTTGTACTGGTACAGCCACTCGTCGGACGCCTCGTGCTGCTGCCACCGGTTGACGGTGAGGGTGCCGTCGATGATGCGCCACACGTCGGGGTCGAGCCGCCACCCCTCGAGGAGCGTGCGCTCATCCGCGTTCTGTACAGACATCTGTACAGACACGGCGAGGGCCTGGTCGCCTGTCTCTTCGACGCGGGGTTCCCACCCCTTGGGGTAGCTGGTGGTGCGACGGGCGGACTGCTCGGCGATGCGTGCTGCGTCTTCGACCTCGTCGGCGAAGCTCACTTGACACCCCCGGTAGTGTGGTGACCATGAACGTGCTGGAAGCCGACGTGCGGCACCGCTTGCGAGTTGCCATCAACGCACAGCCGGAGTTGTTGCTCGAATCTGATGGCGGACCGGTTGGCCTCAAGGCCGACGTATTCTTCGCTGACCTCATCGGCCACGACGACCAGATCGACCACGAGTGGACCATCAGCAGCGCAGCACCGAAACTGCGCGTACCCATCCGTGAGCGTGCGCTGGCGGCTCTGCGTGAGGACGTGATGCCTGACCCGTCGATCCACACGACGACCTACGCGTTGCAATCCAACTACGCCACATTGACGGTGGCGGATGAGGTTGCGTTCTCGGCCGGGTGGGACGTTCGGGGAGGACCCCCCGCATTCCAGACCAAGGTGGTCCTGCTCCGCTACCGCCGCAGGTAGGGGGCTCACGCGGTCACTGCGCTATCCATCAGGCGGCTAACGGACAGCCCGCTGCCCATCAGGCAGCGGCTTCCCACGGCGGACACTGGCACTTGCGGCGGGCGTGGCGTGACAGGACGTGCTCGCCGAGGATGAACCCTCGTTGCGCCATCACGTCTGCTACCTGCGTGTACGTGAACGTCTGCTCGAGCACGCCACGCAGGCACGCCTCGAACCCGTCACGGTCCTCGGGGGAAAGCTTCTCGGCGGCCTGCCCGGCGGTGCAGCGCGGCCCCTTCGGCTTCGCGGCCACGGCGGCGACGTCCTCAGCGAACCCCATCAACGGTCCTCCGTTCGGGACAAGCGGCGCTCGTGGTCCTCCACGGTCGCCTCCAACCGGGACACCACACGGGCCAACGACACCACCGTTGCCAACGACCACCCGATCAGCGCAGTGCCCGTGCCCGCCACGAACAACGCCACGCCAACCAGCACACTGTCGGGGATCTGCGCGGCGAACAACAGACCGACAACCCCCGCCGTGAAGTTGGCGGCGCCCGCCAGCACCACCAGCCAGTGATCGTTGACAACGTGCCAGATCACGGGACGACCCGGAACGGCTCGGTGACCCACGACAACGACACACCCTCACCGCTGTCCCGCTGTGGTGTCTCCGTCCCGGTGATCCGCCACAGCGGCTCGAGGCCTTCGGCCACCTGCCGGCGCATCACCGACAGCACGTCAGGTGGGATGTCGTTTCGGAACTCGAAGTCTTGGCAGCCGTCCACTGCGTCACGGGCCCCTGACCCGGTGCGGATCGACGTTCCCCTCGGGTCCACCGACTGCCATGACACGGTCCCGGCGATCTGGTAGCCGCCGCCCTCGTTGCACTTGCGGCCCGACACATGCACCACCGGGGACGACGGGACACCGCCGGCGTGTCGGTGTTGTCCCGGTCCTCGAGCACCTGCTGCTGCGGGTAGGGGCCCAGCGGGGACCACGGCTCTGGTCTGGTGACGGCGTTGTAGGTGATGGCGGCGGCGATGCAGACCAGCGCGATGGCGAGCGCAACGAGGGCATGCACCACCCGGTTGACCTTGCGGGCCATGCGCGCGGCCTCGGTGGGCATCAGCCGGGGTGGTTCGCCTGGTCGCGGCGGCGGTCGCCTGCGTTGTGGCGCTTCTCGGCGTCGCGCAGCTCGGCCACGTCGGCCTCGAGCTTGTCGAGGGTCACGGCGAGCGAGAGGAACTTGGCGTCGAGGTACGCCTTCGTGTCGGTGTCCATGATGGTGAGGTCTCCTTGGGATGCGAACGTGAACGGGCGGTCGTCGTTGGCCGCCCACGGGTAGAACGTGACGTGGACGTGGTCCTCGTGGCCGGTGTTGTCACGGTCGGGGACGTTGTCGCCGTCGCGGTAGTACAGCTCCCCGAAGCTGATGACGTAGTGGACGCGGGGGTCGGTGAGGAATGCTTCACGGACGGTCTTGGCGGTGGCCCTGTCGCCGACGGCGTGGCCGCAGTCCCATGCGAGGACGACGTTCAGCCCGCGTGCGTCGGGGTCTTCGGCACGGTCGCCGCAGCAGTGCGCGGATCGTTGCTGGGCGCAGCGTGCGGGGTCGCGGACGATGCCGAGGTCGTGGGTGGCGGGGAACGCTGCGAGCCCGTCGGTCCGGGCGCGTTCAGCGACTCGGGATGCGGTGCACACGGCTCACACCCACTTGGCGGGGGTGGTGAACCTGCTGGCGAGGAACCCGCAGACGACGACGACAAGGGCACAGATGGCGGCGTCCTGCTCGCCGGTGAGGGTGGTGAACGCGAGGATCATGCCGTTGATGGCTGCGGCTGCCGCGGCGGCGGTGACGGGCGGGTTGTTGGCGGGGTTCACGGTTGCTCCTTGGGACGCGCTTGTAGCCCCGCCGTGGCGGGGCTGTTCGGTGTGTTGTGGGGTGGTGCTAGCGGCTAGGGCGCAAGTGCCGGAGAGTTGAGGAACATCTGTGCGTAGATCACCACGACACCCGTGCCGGGCGTGGCCCTGACGTTGCCACTGCTCGTGATCTCCAACCGTGACGCCGTGGGTGAGATCAGGCTCTCGTTGACAGGGACATACACCTGGACGTTCGGGCGGTAACCCGCCGGAAGCGTGAAGATCGTGGTGTTGGCGGTGCCACCACTCACGACGCCTTGGATATCCACGATGCCAGACTCACGAATGCGGAAGGCGAGTGCAGTAAGCCCCCCTCCTTCATTGTCCCACGAGTTCTGAAACGCAGGCTCGCTGGCCGCTCCGACGTAATGCCACGCCTCGCCAGCCACCAGTGACGTCAGTCCAGTCGTGGAAATCGGCACGTCAGCCGACCCCGCAGAACCGGGCGAATCGGTTGGTACCTGGCACGACCACGCACCCAACACCAACACCGCCATCACCACACCCGCCACACGTAAGCGCATACGACAACGGTACCCCTCCCGTCAAGATCACGCCGCCACCCAACGAGGCCGCCACGGCATCAACAACCGGCGGGCAGCGCCCACCTCCAACCGGGCGTCCCCATCGTCGAACACCACCCAATCAGACACATCCGTCACCGTCGAACCACCCACCACGGCGTACACCCCCATCCCGTCACGGACAGGCCAGTCGATCGACCGCACACGGACCGCCAACGGGAACATCACCTCACCACCAGACTCCACCTGCGTCGACAACGACACCACCGACGTGTCCGGGTCGAACACCCACACCGAATCCCCCGGCGTGCACACCGAGCCCACGTCGTAAAGGTCCGTCGACAACGACGGTCGCCGGTCCGGGTCGTCGTAACGGCCCAGCTTGCGGGCCGCGACCGCATCAGCGTCATCAGCCGACCGGGTCGCACGCGACTCGTCCACCTGGCGGAACAGCACGTCGGACCCAGCCAGGTCGTCATACGGCACCGGCGACAACGACGCCACCCCATACGGGTTCACCACGTCCCACTTCGACCCCGGCGGCAGGTTCGCACCGCTCGAGGTGTGCGCGCTGTTGCACTCGTAGTAGATGCCCGACGACGCCACCACCGTGTCGCCCACGGCGTAGGCCACCCCGAACTCGTAGTCGGGCGCCTCGTAGGGCACGGCGAACGTCGTCGTGAAGTCCTCCCAGTCGTCTACCTGATCGAAACGGGTCACCGGTAACGGCGTCAGCGTCGACGTCCGCAACGCCGGGCTACGGGACGCCAGCACCGTCGGAGTCGTCGTCGTCGGGAACAGCGTGTTGCGGAGCGCCACCGACAGCCGGCCCTGCGTGTCGATCTTCCACTCGTACGGGTTCGACCCCGACGCGGTGAACACCGAGCACGCGTTCTCCAACACGTCACGCGGCGAGTCCCCCGCGTCGATCTTGATCTTCTTCGTCGGGGTCGCAGACGAGGCGATTGTGCCGACGGTGATCCCGTTCACCCCGCCGGTGCCCTGGCGCAGCACGTTGTTGTAGATCACCGACGTGTTGGTCCCGTCGTACAACGGGCGCTTCGACGGGTTCGTTTCCTCCGGGTACGAGTTGCCCTTGCCGTCCTCGTCGCCCAGCATCACGGCGAGCCCCGCGCCTTCCCACCGGCACCGGTCCTCCGACCGCTTGCGGTACACACCCGAGTAGCGGGCGATCGACAGCAGGTCAGACACCGAGATCGCCGACGAGTCCACCCGGCACGCGGTCACCACCACCTGCATGAACGCGTTGTCCGACAGCGCCTTGATCCGCTCCGGCGCGCCAGGGTCGAAGTCAACCGAGAACGACCCGGCCGCCATCAGCTTCTCGGTGACACGGCTCACCCTTCCACCGACCGCTGACGGGTGTACAGCGCACCCATGTACTGGTACACGAGCGACGTGAAGTCATCGAAGCTGCCGCCCGCCCCGGCCATCTCCGCCCCCACCATGAACGAGAACGACGTGGCCGACGACGTCAGGCGCATGCGCCCGTTCGTGGTGTCCGTCGTGACTGACGACGGCGACGTCAGGATGTACTTGTTGCCCGATGCGTCCGCCGAGGTGGCGTGCACGCCGGACGTGTGGTTCGTGCCGGCCTCAGCCGACGTGAGCTTCACACCCCAAGCGACGGACGTGCCGATCTCACCGCCGAACGCCGACCACCGGAACTCGGCGTGACGGGCACCACGGCGCAACACGATGTCCAGCGAGAACAACGCCGCCTTGCCCAGCGCCCCGTAGTAGATCCGCAGTTGCGACAGGTCCGGCCGGTTGCGGACAACCCGCATCCCCACCGGCCCGTAACCGAACTCGGTCCACGACGAGTCCTGCGTGATGCGGAACGTCTTGAACGACTCGTACTGGGTGCCGTCGTGCCACAGCATCGACCACTCAGCCTTCGACGCCGTGGTCGACCCGAGGATGGTGACGAGACTGTTGCCCATCGCCCACAGCCCAGTGTTCCCGGCGGGGATCTGCTCACCCACCACCCGGTAGTACGTCCCACCCACCGACCGGTTCACCGTCACCTGGCCCCGGTAGTGGTCGGTCGGCGACACGAACCAGCGGGCCACCGCCGCGGTGTTCGACAGGAACAGGGTCCCCGCCGAGTTGTCGACCACGACCAACATGGCCCCGTCCGCGCCCGTCCGGTACTGGCGGGTCGGGGCGTTCACGCTGCCGGTGCCGTCGTCCACCCCGTAGGCGGACACACCCGGCGAGTACCACCCACGGCGCACCGTCGTGAAGCTGTGGCTGTTCGTGCGGCCGGCGCCCAGCAGGCGCATCTCCTGCAGCACCTGCGACGACGACCGGACCCGCTCGAGGTCACACGACCAGTCCCACACGCCGGACTCCCACGACGCACCGGACGATTGCACCTGCGGGCGGCGCAGCGTGTAGTACCCGTCCAGCTCTGGGGTGTCGCCGAAGGTGACGGGGACGATCTCACCGTCTCGTGCGGACAGCCCGTGGAACTGGTCGCGGAGCATGTTGGACACGGTGCGCGACGTGGACTGGTCGCCGAGGCTGCCCGACAGTGACAGCACGTCGCCGGTCCAGCGGCCGGACTCGGGGACGGTCAGCGGGATGTCGAGCCCGACCTGGCCGATGGTCATTGAGCCGCGTGCGGTTGCCATCAGCGGCCCGCCCTTTCGAGGGTTCGGATCTCGTCTCGGATGATGCGGGCGAGCTCGTGCCCGTCGCCGGTGGAGGCGTTGACGTTGATGTTGTAGGTGGCTCCGGACCCCATCATCAGCGAGGCGGTCTGCATGGCCGGGACAATGTTCCCGCCGGTGTTCGGCACGAACAGCTCCGGCCCCTGCTCGCCAACGAGGGATAGTTCCCCGGCGTCGAGCGGGCCACCACGTGCGCTGGCCTTGGCTGAACCGGTGGTGACGACGCCGATGTACGACGTGACGTGGCGCCCGTCGAGGTTGTCCATCTCGGCGCGGAGGTTGCGGGTGCTCGAATAGACGCCAGACAGCCCCGGCGCTTCGACCGTCGTGGACGAACCCGGCGGGATGCCGAGGATGGCGTCGGTCAGGGTCGACACCTGTGACCGGGCCTCAGTCGCACCGGGTGCAGACACGTCGGTCTGCCGTGCCCCGGGGATGTTCTCGATTGCGGACTTGAGGTCACGGAACTGCGACTCAGTGATCTGCCCGTTGGCACGCATCCCCTGTAGTGACGCGATGGACACGGCCGCGGCGGCGGGCATGTTGCCGGTAGCGACACCGAGGTTCGCCGTCTCGGTCGTGACCTGCTGCATGGAGATCGCCACGTCGTCAGCGGTATGGCCCTCGGTCAGCAGCGTCTGGAACAGGTCGTGGAACGAGTCGCGCACCGACCGCTGCGCCTCCGGCACCGAGTAGATCCCGGTCAGGTAGCTCTCGATCCGATCACCAAGGTTGCTGACCGAGTACCCGGCATCGTCGGCAGCGGCGGATAGATCAGCCGAAGCGTGCGCCGCTTCGAGGAACGCCGGTGGCAGTTCGCCCACGACGGTGCCGACGCCCTGGATGAACTCTTCCGGCCCCTTCATGCCTCGGCCCTGCCATCCCTCGCCGATGGCATACCCGAAGTTGTAGGCGGCGCTGGTCGCGTCAGACAGAACACCCACCAGCGACGTGACGGCGGGCAGGACGATCCCGCCGATCTGCTCGGCGTTCTCCCCCAGCTTCTCCTTCGTCTTGTCCAGCGAACCGGCAAGGGTTCCGCCGTACGCATCGGCCAAGCCGTTGACCTTGCCCTCCACGATGTCGAGCAGCGCAGCCTGAGCGCCGAGGGTGTCGCCCGACTCCTGCATGGCCTTGATCTGGTCTTGCTGGCCCTCACTCAGTTGGATGCCAGCACGACGCAGACGGCCCATACCCGCGGCCGGGTCGTCCAACGCTCGCCCCAGGGTGCGGGCGGCCGAGGTGATGTCACCGTTGAACGCAGGCGACCGAGCAAGGTCGGCCGACGCACGAATAGTGCGGTCAAAGATGGGTTGCCCGGCGACGTTCCGGACGTTCTCGAACATCAACACCATCGACTCGCCCGACATCACCGCCTCGTCGGAGAAGCCCGCCGTCTGCTGGATGTCGGTTGCGAGCGCTTGGAGGCCACCAGAGGTGACCCCTGCGTTGGCGCCCATGTTGGCAACCATCTGGTCGAGCTGTGCCACGACAGCCTCGGCGTCCATCGCCTCAGAAGCGGCGTATCCGAGTCCGAGTCCGAGCGCGGCCAACCCACCGGTCGCGGCAGACACGGACGAAGCGCCGAGCAAACCCGCCGATGTGGCGAAGTCACCCAAGCCATCCCCACCACCGCCATCACCAGAGAACAGCCCATTGATGGCGTCACCCAGTCCACCGATCTGCTCCTCGGCCTGCTCGGTGTCGACGTTGACGGGGACGTCGATCGGTGATGCTTCAAGCGAGTCGATATCGGACTGGGCCTGATCGGTCGCCGCGACCGCCTCGACGTCGATCGTCTGCGTGTCCAACGACGACACCGCTGCGTCGATATCCGACGAGAAAGAGTCCAGCTTCGCTTCGACATCGACGTACGCGGTACCGGCACTAGACACGCAACATCACCTCCCAGACATCCGACGTGCCAACGCACGCCACCCACCAGGCGCAGGCACGACGGCCGGCACAGCAGAGGGCTTCGATTGCAACTCCAACTGGAACGCCGACGACGGCGGCAAACCGCACATCAGCGCCCACAAGCGGCGGCACCCGACCCCCTCCACCCACAACAGGTGGCGAAGGTCGAGCCCGTAGAACCTGAGGAAGTCCGCCTCGAGCGCATCCCACTGACGGGACACATGCGCTACGAGGCCGAGGATTTCCCCGGGGTGATCGAGTAGACGTCGAGCAGCGCGTCGAAGTCCTGGTTGGACGGCTCGCATGCCATGAACGCATCCACGTCGGTCTTGTCCGCCAGCACCAGAAACGCGCACCGAGTCCGGCGGCGCGCGGCCCACGCCTCGGCGAACTCGAACGGCACCTCAGGGACCAGCACCCACTCGCGGCCACCGAAACGGATGCGGCGTTCGCCGACCGCCTCCAACCGCTTTGCCCGCAGCGCGTCCAGATCGACAACGTCGTCCGGACGCGACGAAGCCCCCGACCCTTCCGGGTCGGGGGCGGTGCCCTGGCTCGTCATCAGGTGCCCACCAGCGCGAACGAACCGATCTCCGGGTCGTTCGTCTGGAGCAGCCACGGGTTCTCGGCGCTGCCGTCGTCGAGGATCGACACCTCGATGGGCAACTTGACCGGGTCCTCACGGACGAAGCTGATGTCCGCCGTGGCGACGTTCAGCCCCTTGCGGAAGATGAATCGGTACGTGTAGTCCCCGTCGTAGCCCTCCACGATGAACGCCCGCTCGTCGCGGAAGCTCGCCGGGGGCGGGTAGTACGCGAAGTTCGGGCTGTTGCCGGTGACCGAACCGCCGCCGAGCGCCAGGCGCAGGGTGGCGTGGTTCCACTGGAGCAGCTCGCACTTGAAGCTGGACGGGGTGCCGGTCACGACCTGGCGGAGGGGGTTGCGGGACTGCCACCCCTTGATCTCCTTGGTGTCACGGCCGAAGCTGAACGACACGCCCGCCTCGGACGTGTAGCCGAGCTCCACCCAGCCGTCGGTGCCGGCCTGGTCGATCGCTGCGGACACGTTGGTCGGGACGGTCGAGACTCCGACGGTGCCCGCGTAGACGCGGCCGGAACCGGTAACGACTAGCTGGTCAGGGTCGAGGGCCATCGACTCCACCTGCCTTTCTGTTGTAGTGCGCGCTAGGGCGCGGGTTCACACCCGCTAGCGCGGGGGACCTGTTGCTCTCAGCCCGAGGTGATGCCGCCGTTGACCGGGCTAGGTCGTGGGCAGCGGGGCCGGACGGACCGTGACGGTCACGTCCAGCGCGTAACGAGGCTTCGCCGGCTCGAACGCATCGTCGGGCAGGTAGGCGAGCGGCCCGAACCGCACACCGCACACCACCCCCAACGGCTGCACCGGGTCCTCGTCAACGATCTTCGCCAGTTCCTCGCGGATGGCGTCAACGGTGTCCAACGCGGTCGCCTTCGACCCGCCGAACACGTCGATCTGTAGGTGCGCCGAGTCAACGTGCATCGGCCGCGACATCTTCGGGGCACCGCCGATACGGGTCAGGCGCACCAGCGGGAAGGTCTTGGACTCAGGCAGGGCGGTGTACACACGCTGCCCGACGTAAGCGGTCACCTCGGACTGGGACCGCAGGTACTGCGACACCAGGGCTTCGACGTCGACGAGGCTCATGCGACCTCCAACCCGGCAGCCTCAGCGCCACGCCGCAGCGGGGCCTTCGGTGCCGAGTACGTCCCGCCGAACTCCTCGATCAGGCCGACCGACGAACCCAGCTCGACCCGCCACGTCCGGTCCGACACCCGCGACGACTCAACGGGCTGCGAGCGGTTACCGGGGAACTCGACCAGCGAGTCCACCATCGACCGCACGTCCTCCACGATCGTTTCCATCTGGTCCTCGATGGCCTCGAGGACTGCCTCCTCGATGTCGCCGGCAGGCTCGAACGTCGCCATCTAGGCCGCCTTCCGGCACGTGCACTCCACGTGCGACTCGGACTGGGTGCGAGGGTTACGGACCGTCCACGGAGGGCCGATCACCTCGAGGGCGAGCGACCCGACGGTGATCTTGTCGAGCCCGTTCACGGTGGTGCCGACCGGGAGCATGACCAGCCACTCCTCGCGCTGCACCTCGCCGTCACCCTTCGACGTCTCGGTGCGGGTGCGCTGCTCGGCGTAGCAGACCGTCGTGGTGGTGGCCTCGGTCTGGTCCGGATTGCCGTAGCGGTCCTTCGTGGCCGCGTCCGTGCGGGTCGTGATGGTGCACGACTGGTCCAACAGCCCGGCGAGGCTCACGCGAACACCCGGCGGCGGTACCGGTTCAGCAGCGCCTTCTCTTCGGCGAGCAGCGACACCGCCCCACCACTGCGGCTGTATGACACGCTGTACGACCCGACCGACTCACTGTTCACCCCGTCGGGGCTGGTCAGGGAACGGGCAGCGAGGGCGAGACACACACCCTTGATGTCACCGGGGATGCTGGCGAACCCGTGCGTGTAGGTCACGCTGACCTGCGCGCCCGGCCCGCCCCAGTCGCCCCACCCGTTGATGAGGTAGTCGGGGCCGTTCACCGACAGCACACCGTTCACCTTCGTGCCCCGGTACAGGGTGTGCGCCCCGTCCCACACGTAGTCCGTGTCGGCGGTGATGGTGGTGTCCCCGATGACGACCGTCGTCACCGCGGTGACGGGGCGCTCCGGCAGCTCGAGCTTCTCGGTGAGGTTCCCCGGCAGGATCGCCGTCGTCGTGGACTGCGTGAACGTCTGGTTGCAGTACGCCTGGATGGCGGCGGTTGCGGTGTCGAGCAGGATCGTGGCCCGGGCGGTGTCGATCGACGTGCCGGTGTACGCCTCGAGTTCCGTCTCGGTCGCGAAGGCCACAATCAGACCTCGTAACGCATGGTGACGTTGAGGATGAACCCGCCGGACAGGTCAAACGGGTTGGGCGACAGGGTCCCGTAGGTGGGATACGCGGTGCCGCCGCCGTGCATGATCGGCAGCGGCGTCGCGAACGACCGGGGCTTCCACACCGTGGCGTCCTGGTCGCCGGCCTTGTCGACGGTTTCGGCGGCGTCGGCCAAAAAGATGATCGGGTACGTCGTCGAGTATGCCGGGTCAATGACCACACGCACCGGGTAGAACCTGCCGGCGTTGGCGATGTCGAACAGCGCGCCGGCGCCGATCCAGTTACCGCCGTCGTTGCCGGAACCGACGTACGACGGGGCCACGGGCAGGCCCACGATGGTCGTGTACCCCTCACCGGACGCCGGGGAGGTGCCGCCCTTGATGCGGCACGAGGCGTCGACCCACGACCCGGAACGGGAGAACCGGGAGTGGACAACCGGCGACGTGCCGAGGTTCACAGCCACGCCCGCGGTGTTGGTCGGGTATACCCCGCCCAGCGTCGGCGAAGCCCCACCGGCGGCAGCCCAGGTCGTGCTCGCACCAGACGGAAGCCCGACGGGTGTCAGCGAGGCCGTCATTCCGTCGGCGCCTTCGGGTCGAGCCCCTGGACGTCATAGCCGGGCGTGCCGGACGAGATGAGCTTCACGATGGTGCGGGCCTCACGCGCCGGGCGGTTGTGTCGACGGGAAGCGATGGCGGCGGGAAGCTGGAACAGCTGGTCGGACGTGCCGGCCACGGTCGGGTCGGTGGTGGTGTCGGCGACGTTGCCCAACGTGTAGTAGATGGCCGCGGTGCCGGTCGCGTTCGTGACCTCCACCTCGTCGTGGTCACCCTCGATGGTGACAACCGCCACGGTGTTCGCCGTGAGGGCCCCTCGTCGTGCTGCCATGTTCAGACCTCCCGGTCAGAGATGAGTCGGTGCATCGCTTCGGGGTCGCCGTTGGCGGCCAGGTAGCGGCGGTTCAGTCGTTCGTTCACACCCGACGGACGGCCGATCTTGTCGGCCTGCTTCGACTTCGGGTGGCGCAAGTGCCACACGCTGGCCTCGAGGCGGTGGTGCTGGCCGACGAGCGTGTCCAGTGCTGCACCGAGGCTGGTGTCCTCACCACCCCACCCGACGAAGCGGGGGTCGAACCCGCCGGCCTTGTCGTAGGCGTCGGGGGTCAGGGCGAAGATCCCGCCACCGGGGAACAGGCGGTAGGGGTTGACGTTGCGGGTGCTCATGTCGAGCGACGACCGCAGCGTGGGCCATGTGACGGGCACGTCCGGGTCGTGGGCGACGATGTCGGCGGTGGCCGGTGCGTTCAGCCGGTACACGTTCCCGCACGGCACCACCCACGGGTGGGTTAGTGCGAGCTCGGCGGCTTCTTTGAGGGTGGGCCACGATTCGACCCACAGGTCTGCGTCACAGATCACCCACACGTCGCCGGTGGCGTCTCGGGCGGCTTCTCTGACTGCGTCGGCTTTGCACCACCGGTCAGCCCGGCAGCGCCCTTCGATGATCTCCCATTGGGGGCGCAGCGCTTCCCAGCGGGCGCGCAGCCATTCCCAGTTGGTCTCGCGGGTGTCGTTGTGGCCTTCGCCCAGGGGGACGATCAGGGAGACAGACGGTTGAGCCATGCGGGCTTCTGTGCCTCCCACGAATGGTCTTGCGCCCACAGGCGGGACTCGGACTGGAATCGGTGACGGGCGGTGGGGTCAGCCAAGGCGTCCATCGCCTGCGCCAGATCGCGGGGCGACACGTCGTACACAGGCACCCGGCCGCATGGCATCGTCGCCTTGCGCCAGAACTCAGCCGGGACCCTCGGCCCAGGCCATACACGATTCGGTATGAGATCCGACATGACCACGGCCAGCCCTGCGGCGCACGCCTCCTGCACCGGCAGGCACAGACCGCCGTAGCGGCGAGGCAACACCAGGGCGTCGGCGTCGTCGTACAGCCGCCAGTAGTCGGCGGGCGGCGGGGAGAACGTCACGGCGACGTGGGTGGGCACCGGGGGCAGCTCGGGGATTTCGCCGTGCTGGACGACGATGCGGAGACTGCACGGCTCGGTGAGAAGCGGGATGGCGGACACGACGGTGTCGGTGCCGTTGCGGTCCCACGCGGCACGCTTGCCTGCGACGTGAACCCAGCGGCAAGGGCCGTCGTGGGGTTCGGCCGGCGTGAACCGGTCGGTCGCTACCGGGAACGGCACGACCTCGGTGTGGTGCGGCATGACCTCGCGCCGCCAGTCGGTGGCGGACCATAGGTGTGTGGGGTGGACCGAGTTGGTCCAGAACTCGGGGTTGGCGTGCAGGACCGTGGCGGTGTTGTTGGCGTTGGCCCACTTCGTCATGCGGGGGTCGTAGAACGTTTCGGCGGCGTAGACCACGTCCACGGTTTGCAGCCACGGGATGACCACTCGGGGGTCGAGCCCTTGCGCCCACCGGACTCGGGTGGCGTTGGGGAACCGTTCGGGGTGGCTGGGTGCGCTCGGGTCTTTCGTCTCCACGAACAGGACAGAAGCATCCAGGTTGCGGGCAGTCTCCCAGGACTGGGTTCCCAACCCCCGGTCGGTCAGGGGCGAGACGACCCCGATCCTCACAACTCGGTCACCTTCGGGTCAGAACCCCGCCCGTCAAGATGCGTCGAACGCTTGATGTCACCCTCCGGCGCATACATCGACAACCGGAACCGACGCGGGTCACGATGCTGCAACCAGTCGTTCTCCACAACACCGTGCATACGGTCCTCGATCATCCCGTCCGACTCACGCCACCAACCGGCATCCAGCCAGTTGCGATAGGCGCCAGTAGCAGCCAGGTGTGGGCGTTGAGACCACTGCACCGTGCGGAGCAACGGGACGCCCTCAACCACGCGGGGGACCTCGTCCACCATCAGGTGCTTGTGGGGCTCCAACACCGACGCCTCATGGTGAAAGCGGATCAGATTCGTGTCACCCGACAACACCGCACGGGCACAGCCGGCCCAGTCCACGTCACCCACCAACGGGGTGTCATGCTCCACGAACAACACCAGCGGAGTCCGCACCTCATCCAGAATGCGGCGGGTCATGCCCACCTGATGCGTGTGGGTGCCGAACACGAACGGCACCACGTTGTCCCACTCAAGGTTCGACACCCACAACAACCGGCGCACGTACTCGCCGTAGTCCACGCCGCGGTGCGCCAGGTGCTCCGGCAGACCGTCGGCCATTATCAGGATCTCAGCGCCCGGCAGACGGTCACGCACCGAGGCGACCGTCTCCGAGATGATGTCGGTGGAAGGGTGCGTCGGGATCGCCGACGTCGGCATCAGCACCGTGACCAGATCGTCCACGCCATGCGTAGCCGGGGGCAGGTCCGCGACCGCAGCCACGTCGTCCAACAGGTCGAGGCGGTGCCGGCGCTTGGTCTGCTGCCACCATGCGCTGCACCGGTTGGCGTTGTGCGGCCACTCGGCGAGCTCGGCCGCCACGTACTTCTCGACCTCGTGCCAGTGGGCCACCGTCTGGAACGGGTGGCCGGGGTACGTCATCTCCCAGTAACCGCGGGCGGGATAACGGCCGGGGGCGGTGGCATCAGCGAGCGGGACACAACCGGCCTCGAGGGCTTCGTACAGCCGGAAGCTGTCGGGGGTGGCGGGCCCGGACGGGCACGGGGCGACCTTCGCCCGCGCCATGCGACCCAGGTACTCGTCCCGGTCGTAGCCCTGCATGAACCCGGGGGTTCGGGTGACGTCGCGTTTCCATCCACGCTGCGAGGCTTCGAGAGTGTCGAACAGCTCGTGGCGTCGGCGGTGCGTGTCCTGGCCTGAGAGGTAGACGCCGGTGGTGCGGGTCGGGTTGCCGATCTCGCGGAGGGTGGGCCGGGTGGCGGGGTTGAACCCTTCGCCGATGAACCGGGTCCCTTCCCAGTAGGGACGGTCGGGTCGGGGCGTCATCACCCACAGCCGGATGTTCGGGTGGTCGAGCGCCGTCGAGTCGAACGTCGATTCTTCGTCGCTGGTGAGGATGAGCACGACCCACGCCAGCGGGCGGATCATGTCGTTGACCTGCTCGGGGGTGTAGTACCGAGCGGGGCACACCACGACCGCACCCTCACCGTCAGGTGGAGGGTTGGTGTCGTGGCGGTAGCGGCTGTCCGCTGTGATGAGGTCGATGATGTGCTGGTCGTCGCACAGCGGGTGGGCCTCTAGCCACCAGACGGGAATCATCGGGCCGTGTACATCCAATGCTCTTCGTGGTCGACCGCTAGCAACTCGGCGTCGTAACCGGCCTTGTCCATGAGGTGGTGCACGTCCTCGGGCGTCTGCCCGTAGAGGTCACGGAGGAACTCGGGGTGGACTGACACGAACACGATGGGGCGGTGCTGCGCCAGGGTGCGTGTGGCACCGCGTAGCACGTGCCACTCGGAGCCTTCGGTGTCCATCGTGATGACGTTCGGGGCGAGGCCGGTCTTGGCGACCAGTGCGTCGACCGTCGTCGTCGGCACCCGGTCCTGCTCCTGCGCCATGTGGGCGAACCCTGCGGCCGGGTCGATGACCCCGATGGCGCACTCGGGCCAGCCACGGAAGAACCCGCGCCGAATGCCGTCAGGGTTCGTGGGGACCGTCGGGTCAGACCCCACGAAACCGACGTACGTCGCGGCCGGCGGGGTCAGGTTGTTCTCGTCGAAGATGGCTTTGATGCACGGCCACACCCAGGGGTTCGGCTCGATTGCCACGACGTGACCTTCGGGCGTCCACTGGGCAATCAGCCCCGTCATATCGCCCTGCTCGCTACCGATATCGAAGACCGTGTCGGTGGCCTTGATGGTGGCGTGCATGGCGGCGAGGCGTTCCACCTCCCACCCGGCCGAATCCTGGAGATATTGAATCGCCCTGTGGGACGGCAGGCGCATCGTCCATGTGTCGTTGATGCGGGTCGGGTAGAAGTACGTCTTGGCGAGATCGTTGGTCATGCCGGCACCGGCTCGGGCCAGTACGACAACGGGCGCCCTTCGCTGAACGGGGTGACGAACCGCTCGTGCGACGGCATCCCGCCCCACTTGCGGACGTAGTAGGCGGCCAGCGCCTCGGGGTCAGCGGTGACGCCGGCCAGTTGCAGCCCGTGGGCGAACGACTCGATGGTGACCTCCACCTCCACCTTCGTCGTGTACGGCGGGTCCAGCTCGTACGCCAACGCCAGGCGGCGGGAGAAGTCGCAGTCCTCCCAGTACGCCGGAAAGAAGTTCTCGTCGAACCGGCCCACCCGGTCGAACACCTCGCGGTGAAAGGCGATCAGGTGCCACCCGACATAGCGGGCCTCGACCACCGGGAACCCGTCGGGGTCCAACTGGTCAATGAGGTCCATGCCGCCGTTGGGTGAGAACCGGCAGGCGGCGGACACGATCACGAGCCAGTCAGCCCCCATGTGGCGCATCCGTGCGATGCCGGCGTTCCACGAGGCGGGCACCCCGGCGTTGTGACGGGTGTTGTCGATGACGTGGGTGTGCGCCCGGAAGGCGGGGTGCATGGACTGCAGGCATGTCCACGTGTAGGGCGGGTGGATGCTGGGGAGGACCGCTACGAAACTCACGCGTCGGGCACCCGTAGTCATGACCGCGGCCACATCGTCACGACGCAGCCAATAACGGCCAGTCCGACTAGTCCGGCACCGGTCAGGCCGAACAGGCTGGTGGCGGTGGCGGATGCGGCAGAGATGAGGAAGGAACCGAGAATGAGTCGAGCCATCACGACCGCCGCATCTCTGGCCCGGCCTCGCCGACCATCCACTCGGGTCGGTAGAACCCGTCGTCACCACGCACGCCGGTAGTCGAACCCCCGGCCAGGGATACGAACTCATCCCTACCGTCAACGACAGGACACACCGCATCAAGCACTTGGCGCATCCGCACCGTGTAGGTGTGCTCGGCCAGGGTCCGGGTGCGGGCCAGGCTCCTCGTCGCCGCAGCGCGGTTCTGGCCGCTGTCGAGGTAGTAGTCGATCAGCTCCCGCAGGCGGTCCCAATCGCCCATCGGCCAAGTCGGCACCTCAAACGAACCCCAGCACTCAGGGAATACCCCGTCGACCTGCGGGTGCAGTAGGAACCCACCACGCCCGGTGACCTCTGGCACCCTGTCACTGACATAGGAATGCATCGGGCCGCCATCGGCGCGGGGTGCGAGGCATGAGTCCCCCACCCACACCTTCACCGAAGCAATCAGGTCACGCAGGTCAGCGCCACGGATGCCAGGCTGACTCGGCTCAGGGAAGAACCGGACTCGGTCGCCGTAGGTGGAGCGCAGCCACTCGACCAGCTCACGGCGGTGCGTGTGCTCGCCGTGGTAGTGCCGCCACGACCCAAGGAACCCGATGTCGCTGCGCCACTCATCGCGGGGCGTGCCCGGCTCACACTCGAACTCGGACACACCCGGCGGCATCCAGTGGTGATTGACGCCGGCCGTGGCCCACTCGAGGTCGTGCGCCCCGTCGGTGGAGAAGAAGTGCTGGCACCGAAAGTACGGCTCGGTCCACACGGACTCTTCGCGGCCGTGCTCACGCAGGCCCCACCACCGGTCCAAATGGAACGCCACCGTAGGGACGTCTGCTCGGCGTGCAGCCAAGAGCAGTTGGATCTGGTCGTGGTGAGGGATGCGTCGGGCGAGGTCGGCGGTGCGGGTCCACAGGACCACGTCGAACTCGTGAACCCGGTCGGTGAGCTCACGCCACCGGTCGGGCTGGCCCTCCTGGCACAGCCACACGTCGTGGTCGAGTCCTTCGGACAGCGCCCGGCGAACCTCGTTCTCGGTTGACGAAGGCGGCTCGAAATTGCCTGCATATGCAATGTTCACTTTGAGGCGGCCCGTTCCCTGTGACGTTTGGAAAGAATGCGCTTGCATGCGCGGCATTGCCGATGCCCAAGCGCCGTGATGTATGTGTTCTCTGCCGTGAACTCATGCCCCCGCTTGCAGAACGCTTTCATCGCCGTAGAACTGCGCTGCATGTTCTCTCTGTGCGTAACCGCCTCGAGGTGTGCCGGGTTGCAACACGCCGGCACCCGACACAGATGATCCAGCACCAACCCCTCGGGGATTGGGCCGATCACCAACTCATACGCAACCCTGTGCGTTGAGCGATTGTCGATGCGGCCATACCCATCGGCATTGGCGCCGGTCCAGATCCAGCACGGACCAAGAAACGGTGCCCAGGTTGGAAGAGGCCCATTCTTGTCGACCTTCGGCCAAAGCCGATCGGCAACCGGCCGCGTGGTGGTGACTGCTGATCCCGTCGGCGTTCCATACCTGTGAAGGCGGTGGTAGTGTGGGCCACACAAACCTCGGGTTCGGGCTTGCCTGTCACATGAATCAACAGAGCAAGTCATCCCCGCCCATCGACCACGCTCCGGCTTCGCTCCACCGACAGACCCACGGCGCTTGAGTCGCCGGAGGTGCATCGTGCAGAGCCCAAGCCCTTGCGACCTTCGATCGCAGCCCTCAACGGAACATGGGGGCTGACTGCCTTTGATACCCTGCGCCACGTCGACATCTCCTCGATAGGTGTTGACCAGAGCCGGGGCGCTTGCAGGCGTGCCCGGCTCACTTATTGTACCGGCCCGATAGCGGTGGTGGGGGCGGGCGCCGAAGCACCCGCCCCACATCCACCCTCCCTCGGGCCAAGGGAGAACCAGCCAGCCTCAGGTGGGCTGGGACACGAGCGCACCGAAGGCGAACGTGTT
>ERZ869929.547-NODE-547-length-20936-cov-4.512236_pt1 | contig 20936 bp, 28 predicted proteins | sample MGYA00579312_ERZ869929 | MGnify/ENA primary metagenome ERZ869929 (study PRJEB32216, sample SAMN09231818) | wastewater metagenome | place: USA: Maryland | collected 2016-08-09 | study: EMG produced TPA metagenomics assembly of the PRJNA472060 data set (Reclaimed... | reverse complement strand
GTTGTTATCAATATTTTGTGCTTTCTATACGCAACGTTTCATATACTCAACGTTATGTGCAAGGCTACCTGACCGCTTCCAAAAGACGATTTTTCACCCATTCAATATTTGGAACACCGTTGCCATCCATAACGTCAAGCACCTCTTTTATTGCTTGTTCCATAGTTGCAGACTTATTCAACATTTCTGCCAATTCTTCAACTTCTTCCACCTCTACATTTGGGTCATAGCATTGTAGATTTAAGTTTGGCGTTACCAATTCAATCCAACTATCATAATCACCAGTTTCTCCAAGTGGTGCTTGACAAGTTTCTGCTCTGTAAAGTTTTTCTTCTGTATTCATTTCGTTTTCAAATTAAATTTAGTGCTGATAAACCGCCCAGCACATAACAGCGGTTTGTGGTCATTAGCCCGACCACACAAGGCTTTGCTTCGCTAACGAACCACAAGCCGCCAACCGTTATGTTTAATTGTTCGTTCCTCACAACTCCGCTACGCTAAATATAACAGCGTATATAAAACATAAAAAATAAAAGCCAACGCTCCTAAAATTATGTAAACATCTATTAAGAAAGTGAAAGCGTTAAAGTCATTCTTTCTTATCCAATAAGTTATCAAAAATAATTTTCGCCAATTCATATTTTTATTTTTTACAGTTTCATATACGCAAAACGTTGCTGCAATGTGGGCTGACCGCTTTCAATTTTACTTTTCTTCATATTGTTATTTATTTTATAATTGCAAACATACAACTAATTATTAAATAAAACAAATTATTTTTTAAAATAAAAAAGGAGCGTTTCTCAACACTCCTTAATTTCTAACCAAAAAACCTATTATGAAAACAACTATTTGCCTCGCAAAGCGACCAATATAGTTTTATCTGTTGCGCTCTCAATCCATGTGATTAGAGCTTTATTTGCCATTTCTGCCTCTCTCAATCCTTCGGGAACTAAGAAAACGGCTTCTTTTGCTCCTGCCAATCTAAACTCCCCTTTGGTTTTCTTATACTCCAATGTGCCTTTTTTCAATGCGCCATATACTATTGAGGCAATCTCATTACTATCATCATTGGCAAAAAACTTGTCAAAATAAGTCGTAACGTCTTGTCTAATTAATGGCTCATAATACAATTGAATATCCTCAAGACTTGCGTTTGGCTCATGTTCTCCAAAACCATCGGCAATATACATCGCTCTTAGTTTTTTCTCCTCCATATCATACATCTTGCCTACTACTTTGGCAATCATTTTGTTCTCGTTTGCTTTGCGCACCGCTATAACCTTAGCATCATATATGTAAAATCTTGGCGTTTGCGACCTTCTTGGGCTTAAATTTTCAAAAAACTCCTTGTTTTCCTCTGGCTTATCACAAGCTAAATGATAAAAACCAATAAACAATTCTTCGGGAGTATTTGCAACCCATGTACCATTCTCAAAATTCATAATAGAATCTTGATAAATAGGATTATCGCCTTTCATTTGTTGTACCCCTTGAACAATTGTGCATTGCTCATTGTTAATCAACAAAAAGGCTTTCTTTTCAAAACTCTCATCATTGTAAACAGGAACTTTCTTCCCATTTTCAAACTCTTTTTCATAGCTAGATTTTAGCTTAAATACTACTGGCAACTTGAATTTAGGTAAATGTTTTTCCCATTCACTACTTGCCCATTGTTTGTCATTTTTAAATAGCATAAATTTTGTTTTTAAAATAAATTGGGCTAGATATTTCACTAGCCCAACTCATAGGTTTATTAAAGTGCGTTAATGTAAGCAAATTTATTTTTGCAAGTATAAACTGCCATGTACTCAGCTAGTGCTTCGTATTTTGTAATATCTTGACCCATTTGGTTAAGATTTGGAGCCATACCACCTCTTTTTTGGATAACAAATTTTCTATTATGTCCATTATGAGCTTTGTAAAGAACTTCAATATATGGAGCTGTTTCGTATGTTCCATTTTCAGATTTTCTTCTTGTTACTCCGTTTGGAATAATAAAGGCATTGTAATTATCTTTATATCCACTCAAATTGTGCATTTTTGGATTTGCCATTTCTTTGTGTTTGATAAATTGGAATTTATAACCTCTTTTCATCAAAGAAACAAAAGTCATATTAATTTCCTTGCCACTCACAATACCACTCTTAGTAGAAATTGTTTGACCTCCATTTAAAAACGGCTCTGAATTAGCTACACTCAATGGCGCAAAGTATTTGTTTTCAATTTCCCCATATAATTCTGCTCCCGCAAAAACTAAATTTTCTTCTTCTCCGTTATTTTTTTCCATTTTGGAAATAATAGCATCGAAAATAGTATCATTGAATAAACCTGCCGTATAGTTAACTACATTTCCTCCTGTATTAATGTAAGATTTCAAACCTACTACAGAACTAATTGGATTTGAAACTAAGTTACTATTCGTTTTAGGTACGTCAAACAACAATGCACCACTAATAGCGTTCATTAATCTCATTTCTGCATCTACTGAACCTTTAGTTCCAATGTTTCCGTACTCATCTTCAAACCATGTTTTTTCAGCCTCAGCACTATTTGTAATTTCAGAAGTTTCTTTAGAAATTTTCATTGTGAAAGTTTCTTTGAAGGTAGAACCACGTCTAGCATCAGGTTGTTCTGTTCCTTGTGCAAATGAGTTAGATAAAATTGTAATTTCTTCCAATGCAGCTACCGCAGGAATATTATCACCCAATGTTTTAGGATAAATAGTGAATGTTGGAGCAGCCGTAGTACCACCTGTTGCTGTGATAACACCTACTGTACCATTTTTAAATCTTAATTCATCGTTTACACGTGGGTAATAACCTCTTGTAGAATCTACTGCTGTTGCATCTAATGTCAATGTTACTGCTGCATTTGCTGCACCTGCCGAAGAAATCGTTTTGTTAATAAAAGTTTCATGCAAGTAATCTTCATTAAATACTGTTTTTAATTGGTTTGCGGTTGTTCCCGTATAACCTAAATCATGGATTGTCATTGCAAATTGACTAAATTGGTTTCCGTATGGTTTCATAACCTTACGTCTATAGTCTAATTGGGTCAAATCCAAAGCACTCAAATAAGTGTTTGTTCCTGTTGTGGTAGTGGCGGTTGTAGTGCCAAATACATCTATGTTAGCCACAATGCTAAACATGGACAATAGTAAATAGATAAAATTTTTCATTGTTTTAATTTTTTTATTCGTAAAAAGTTATTTTGCCTTTTTCTGATGGAGCATTTCTTTGTCTTGAAATTTGTGGATTTTCAAACTTATTTAAGTCTGCATCCAATTGTTTACTAGAACCCGAATTAAAGGCTAACTCCATGAATTTGTCAAAATTTCTTAATCTCATTACATTTGTAGCGTATGATTTTACGTGTTCCAAATTTTCTTTATTTGAAACGTCTAACCCCGCTTGTTCTGCATAAGACAAAGCTAATTTTGCCACTTCTGCTTTTTCCTCTTTTGGAACTTCAAATACCACATCTAAGTCTTTGACTTTTTCTGTGATTTTATCAGTAATCATTGAAGGTATTTCACGCTCCCATGCCTTGATTCTTTCCAAGTTTTCTTTTCCTTGCAATACTTCGTGGCGTTTTGGTGCGCTATTTTTTAAACTTTCTTTCTTGCTAACCAAAAATTGATTAGCCTCATCGGTCATTTTGTTTAACTTAATTTGTTGTGAAGGTGTAAGATTATTCCAAATCTCTTGTTTTTCCTCCTCATCTAAATTAGATAAACTATATCCTAAATCTTCTAAAATATAATCCTTTATTTGACTATCAGATAATCCTTTTGCAACTGTTGATTTTAAATGGCGTGTAATTTTATCTACACTAACCATTTTTTCTACGTCTAATTGCAAAAATTCAACTGCATCATTAAATTCCATACCTTCCGCAATCAATTCGTCTATTTGACGACCATAATCGCTTTTGTATGGATTGGATTCTGCCAATTCCTTGTTTAATTTCTCATACTCCGAAAACTTTGTCAATCGCTCTGACAATTCGCTTTCATCTAACCCAAACTTTTCTTTAACATAAGCAGAAACGTCTTGTGGTTGTTCTGCTTTTTGTTCCGTTGGGGTAACTGGTTCTGCTTTTGCAGGTTCTTGTTGAATGTTTTGTTCAACAACTTGAGTAGGTTCTACACCATCCTCGTAAAATTTGATTTCTCCCATATTATTGTGTTAGTAATTGTTCGCTCTTTTTAAATTCGCTATTTAACGCATCTAACTTGCTTTTTGCCAAAACCTCTGCTTCCATTTTTCTTATATCTTCATCGGTTTTATATGAATACAACGCTTTTTCTGCTTCCATTTTCCTTGCCTCTTGCTCCGCTTGTGATTGTTTAGCAGCCTCTATCTCTTTCATCCTATTTTCATGCTCAACCATTGAACGCTGTTCCGCCAATTTACGTGCATTTTCTTTTGCCTTTGTAATTCTATTTTGCAAACATAGTGAAACTAATTTTAAATTCACCCCACTATTTATCATTCTCTCTATTTCAATAGCATCACTTATCTCAATACCTCCTGCTTCGGGATTTTGACTATTAGCCAATGCCATGTTTAACTTCTCTTTAATTGAAACTATTTGGTCTTGACTAGGTTTTGCCTCAATGCGACAAGAATAAATAATATTTTCCCCATTTATTTGATTAACCTCGTTCCCAATCTCAATTATCTTTTTACCATTTTCTGTCAATACATAATCTACTATTGATTCTTTTGATACTCTTACAACTAATTGTATCGCTCTAGCAATATCAATAGCAACCAATTCATTAACTTTACTTTGAGCGTCTAATAAATGGTCTATTGCATTTTGACTTCCTGCTAATGCTATTTGTTGAACACCAACTAATTGACTTGCTTGTGGAGTAGAAGCATCCATTGCCTCATTAACTCCCAAAACTTGTCTTATAAACTCAATGTTTTGATTAATGTCATTGATTAAATCCATTGCCAAACTACCTACGCCACCTTGACTATACTTAATTGGCTCAGGACTATTATTATAAACGTCATCTTCCAACAAAGCCTTTCTTCTATACAAACCAATTCCCGTTTCAATTTTCATTTTTAATGTATCTGAAACGCTAATCTTTTTGCCATCTAGTACCATGTCCTCCAATGCACTCAAATCCACATCCCATCCATTAGGAGCTGCTTTTGCAAGTACATTTCTTAGCTTAATCCAACTCATCTGAATAGCATCAACAAACTCAGTTACACTTGCAGCAGGGCTTGTTTCGGCTGCTTTATATAACTTAAATTTCAATGAACATTCTTTTGGATTATCTTGCTTTCTTAAAATATTTCTAGCCTTTCCATAGTCATATATGTAGTTAGTACCACATATCCATTTACCACCATAAACAGTCTTAATTGCTGTTGCCTTTACTTCTCTTTCAATTAAAACACCATTGTCTTCCCATGTTTTTTTACCTACGGGAGTTTTAAAATCTACCTCACGTCTGAAAAAATTACCATAGCTATATCCACTCATGGTTTTTATAGTATCAACACTAAACCATTGGCAATCTAATATTTGTATCTTAAAAGAATGATGCTCATTATTAAATCTATTGAACTCAAGTGGATTGCCATGTCTATTTGTTACTTTAGAAGCTATTTCTAGTATTTCTTCCTCAGTAAATTGCTCCCCTGCCTCTAACATCAAATCGGCTATTGTTATATAGCGATATTGACCAATTCTGATTGACTTACTACCATCAAATCCTGTAAATTCCTCAAATATCATATCCTCTATTGGACAATATTCTATTCTAGGTTGTTTGCTTATAGTATCTATCTCTATTGAAGTGCATAAAAAGCCCGTTGCAAACATATCTTCTCGCAAACGCTTCATTATATCATTCCAATCACTCTTGTTCTTAACCATTTCCACACCTAATTCCATTTGAACCTCATAAGGCAATCTGAAATTAAACAACATATTTAATTGCAACTCCTCTCTTGTTTCTGGCAATTGTTCTGTGTCTTGTGGAATACCTGCCTCAGCACTTATCTGATTGATAATAGGCTGTAATTGCATCTTTACCCATGTCTTTAATTCCTCGTCTGCCTTAGTTTGAATGCTTAGTGGATTTATTGCATCCATATAAACATCATAATCTCTTTTGGCTAAATAATTAAGAACAATATTCTTGTATTTAACAAGTATCGGTAAATTTTTAAAATTAGTATTTAAGTATGTATCATTTCTGATACCATCTTTTTTTGGATTATAAAAATCTTTGTATAAATCGGTTGGCTGTAACGCATTTGCATATTGTTTATGAAGCACCATTGACATTCTGCGTTCACTTTTAGACAATTGAACCTCCATCTCCTTGATATAGTCAAGGCAATATTGCTTTCCTTTCTGTAACGGGTCAATTAAATCTGATGGGTACATTTTAAGACAAAACTAAATTAACTATACTATTATTTCAAAAAAAGTTTTCCACTATGCGCACACCTTAGGCTTTATACTAGGAATCTGCAAGAACAACTCTGTAAACCTAGCAAACTATTTCAATTAAATAGTCAAAAACAAACAAAAAACCATGAAGGCTAGTTACTAATTGGTACAATTAATATCCAATTCTTTACTTTTTTTAAGTCGCTAAAACATACGACCCCTCAATCTACGTGAAAAATCTAATCAATACACCTTGCGGGATTCCTAGTCAAAGTTACTGCCAAGTAGAGCTTTGTTTTTGTATCGGACTAGAAGTTGTTTCTTGTTTGGGAAGCTGTTTAGACTTTTAATTATCGTCTTTTGTTTAAACTCTTAGACATTGAGAACAGAGTAAAAAGAAAAAACACGCCTCACGTTTATTGACCCATTCGTTCTTTTCCGAATGTTTCCAACTCAATAAACAGGCGTGTTTAATATCTTTAATATCTTGCATATTGAGTTGGAGGTCAATAATCGCATCACAAAAATAACAACAACTCAATAATTGCAAAGAAAAGTTTTCAACAACTAAAATGGCAAATCATCTTCTGATTCTTTTGATATTGGTACTTGACTTGTATCTACTGGCTTATCATTATTTCTGTTTTGTTTACCTTTTGGCTTATTTGTTCCATGTGGCAAATGAATAGAATATGCAGATAATTCATTGAAATATTTACCATTAAATTCTTTGCAACCTAGATTGAATTTAATCTCTACCATTGAACCTATTGTTGCTTGTTGCGTAAAACTATCTAGCCAATCAATTTGTTCTTTTTTTATGAAAGATTTAAAACATCCCTTTTGTGGGTAGTTCCCTTCTTCCTCAGCTACAAATTCTAATATAGTGTATTTTTCGCCTTTCTTTGAAGTAATTTCTTTTACGCTCAATGGGCTACATATTCTACCTGTAAATTCCATATCTTTTTTTTACAAATATACAAACTATTTTTTAAAAACAAATAAAATTATAAAAAATACCCCCGTTATCACAACGAGGGCATTTAACTCAAAACAAATATGACTAGGCTTTCAGAAAATTCAATGGATTGCTTATTATTGTTGGCTCTTTTTTCTTTTCTTCTTCTACTTCTTCTTTGTAGTCATTTTTCGCTCCATATAAAGCATAACTTGCGCTCACAAAATAGTCATAATCTTTCAAAAAGTTTCGCTCTACATTGGCAAAATCCTCTAATGTTCTAGGATATACACACCTTTCGCAATGATTAAACAAATAATCGGTAACATAAGAAAATAAAGAGTTTATAACTTGCTCTGAACTTGTTTGCATTCCAGCATTTGCACTTACTTGAAACTGCCATCTACCCTCTACTTTCTTCCACATCTTTCTAAATTTCAAATAACCACCATATCCTCTTATTTTCATATATTGCACTAATGTAGGTACATTTATCTCAGGAAATACTTGCATACCAAAATAAACACAACTCATAATCACGTCTTCCCCATACAACATAGTGTTTTCTTGTCTATATCCATATTCTAAAAAGAAATTATCGCTTATCTGTCCTTGACCATTATCCTCTTGATATTCATTTTCTATTGACAAAGAATAATTCAAATACCCATGAAAAGTTCCCAATGATTTACGCTTTTCATCTGTTGCATCATATTTAAAAGGGTCTGCACCCAAACAACCTAAATTCTTATTTAATGGCACTTTCTCGCCTACATTGTTTGTCCTAAATTGATTGGCTCTTTTGCTTAAATATTTAAACAATTTTCTATGCAATTTCCACCTTCCTTCTGGACATTCCCTAAATACAACTTCCGTATCTTTTTTATTGTCTTTCCATGAAAAATTGCCAACTATTACATCAGGATTACCGCCTATAATCTCATTGTCAAAATACAAATATTTATCTAATTGACTATTTATTCTGATTATATCAAAATGGCAATCAACTGAACTTTTCCTAAACGCCTCTCTAATAGTTCTTGGATATTTTCTAATTAATGCTGCCTTCTTTGTTGCATCTTTTACACTATCAATAGTGGCATCAATTAATTCTTTACCTCCCATTCTTGGATTTGATTCGCCAATTGAAACTAAATATTCGTATTGTTCTTCTGTTGGGTCATTTATAATAGAAAATCCATATTGGTCAAATCTTATGGTTTGATAAGAAGGTCTAAAATATCTAATTAACCCACTTTCTGTTTCCCCTGCAATATTTACTTCGGCATGGTCTGCTCTATCCCATATTTTTTTAAATTCATCCATTCCTCCCCTTGTAGATTCCTCTACAGTAGAAGTTAATATAGCTTTCCCGTTTAAAACCCTTAAACACTCTTTGTGAACATCCCACGTATCACTTACCATCATTTCTGTAGCTTTACCAAACTCATCTCCCATATATCCAGTTAGAGTTTCACCATCAAATGCTTTTTCGGTAGCAGGTCTTGATTCAATCCAATTATACAAACTATCATCTTTGTCGCTTGGGTGTCTAAAATTCAATTTCTTGCTTGGAGTTAACCTTGTACTATCTGTAACAGGTCTAAAATAAAAAGGTAATTTATTAAAAGGGTCAACAATACATTTACTCATAAAAGACTTAATACTTGTTTCATCCTTGCTTTGAAGTCCAACTGACTTATACGAACCTTTTGTTGTGTCTTCTAAAAGTATTGCTCCTGCACGAGTAGAATTATGAGTAACAATACCATTTGCTAATAGATATAAGTGGTTTTTGTCAACCTCAAAACCAAAATATTGTTCAACGCCTCTTGGAATAACTTTTATCCCTGAATTTAACACATTGTTTCTTTTTGAGTGTATTTCTATCTTTTTTCTTTTTATTTTTACAGGTATTCGCCATGTGTCGCCTGATATTAAAATTCTATACACCAAACAAGTATAGTCGCCTTTATTTTGTCTTTTTAAAACTGCATTTTTAGTTTTAATGGTAACGCAAAAACCTAAACTTTTAGCTAATTCTACAATGTTTTTAGACAATACTTCATTTTTTTGAATAACCTCATAATGGTTCTTTGTTTTATGCCCATCTGTATCTATTATTCCCGCCAACAAGTCTAATCTGTTTTTTTCGCTATCTATAAGATAATTTAAAGGAATGTGTTTATTTTCAAAAACATTAATGTTTTTTAATTCATCCCTATACCTATTATTCAATTCTCCAACATTTCTATTTATACAATTTAAATATTTGTTTCTTAACGTATATGTAAAATTATTATTAATGCAAAAGTCGCTAATATATTCTTGAACTTCTACATCAGGGTTGGTTATATTTCCACTAGATTGTGTACCATCGCCTAAATATAGCCCTAATAAATAAGGAGGTATCTTATGCTTCACTTCTTTAAAATGTTCTCCCCACCCACGATAATATGCTACTAAATGCTTTTTTTTGTTTTCTGGCAATTTTATATAATCTTTTACGCTTATAGTTATATAAGATTTCTTTTCCCATCCCATTACACTATCTCCGCTATCTTTATTATAATACAACGCCAAAATATGAGAACCATTACAACCGAAACTATCACCCGTATATAGTTTTACATCGTACATATCCTCACTTCCACTTATAACACCGCTTACAACTCTAGGAGTAGAATCATCTCCCATAACCAAATCGCCATCAACTATATCTTGAACTTTTTTAACACTTCCATCGTACATCCTTATTAACTCATTGATTACGTGGCACTTGCCCTCCTGTCTACGAGCCAACTCAATACCACCAAAACACTTAGGATTATCTTTAATACAAAACTTCCACCAATAGAAATATTCTGTATCTTCATATCTAAATGCCAATTTATGTCCTAAATGTCTGTAATAGTTTAAAAACCACCAATTTAGCCCTGTAATATGAAGTGGCTTTCCGTGTATCATTATCCAAATACCATTTCTTCTTTTGTTCCATACAGATTCAATGTATTCTCTGTATTCTTTAGTATTGTTTATGATTTCCCCTAGTCTTTCTCTTTCTTCTAATCCTTTGAATATTTCTTTATCAAATTGCCAAACCCAATTAGGAATTTCATCATATTGGAAAAATTGCTCTTTTTTAGGTAATCCAAAATTTATAAATTCCTCCATCGGAGGAGGCTCAGGCAATTTAATATCATAAGGAGTTAAGTCGGGAATATCTTTACGAAGCGTTAGTTCCCTATTAAAATCCTCATATTCGTTATATTTTAATTTAATCATATATGGTAACGAAAAGTGTTACTAAAAACACCTTACTATAGTATTTTGTGTTTTTAATCATCTTTGAAGTCTTCGGGATATACTCTCCTTGCTTCTTCTTCTTGCAGAAAAGTACCTAATTTATTGCTAACTTCTTGGTCTTTTGCAAACACAATAGTTTTTAGCCTTGTGATTTCGGGTAGAATTTCTTTGTTTAGCTTAAATAGCGTTTCGACCCTTTTCTTTTCATCTTCTTCTGTTCCACTTAGTAGGTTAGCTTGGATTGACGATGCTATTTCTTGATTGGCTATTAATGTTAACCAATCATCACTTTCCTCTAATTGCAAAAATCCAATAATTGCCTTGCAAACCTCTATATACTTGCCATTAACAAGTTTCTTGGCTTGTTCCTCCTCTAAATTAATGTTTAAGAACCTGCAAACATCTTTTTTCCTTTTTAGAATATTATCTTCTCTTTCTACAAAAGGACTTTTTTTAGCATAAGTCAATATTATGTATCTAGCTAACGTAATAGTACTAAAACCACATTCAGAATCTCTAATGTGCTTTAATATTGCTATTTTTAATTCGGGATGTTTCTTGAATAACTCATTTGGCTTGGCTACATCCCATTTTAATTTACTAAAATCCATTTATTAGCTTTTCTTTACCTTCGACATCTAACTCATCTAAGGTTTGTTTTAAATATTTACTTTCTAACATATCCCACGTTTCTTGTAATTGACTAGAATTACACTCAGCAACATCTTTCAATAAAATATCTACGTCTTTTATGCTTAAAAACTTCTTTTGGTTATTTACATAGGCTACATCGAAATAAAACTTAGTAAAATCTCTTTTGTGTGTCTTAATGTTGATTACAACAATAAATTGAAGTGCATAGCTATACCATAGGCAATCGCTTTTACGCCTCCACCAAAATTGCTTTACTATTTCATCTCTACCAATAATTTTCTTCATAATTATCGCAATGCCATTGTTGTTCATCGCTTTCGGATTGTTCTACTTGCTCAAATTCATAACAAACCTCTATCTCTGAATCTGTATTTAAAAATTTACCACAACTTCTATTTATTGGACAATAGTTGTTTACGCACTTTTCCTTCATATCTGATATAAAATAAAATTTTCTTCGGTTATTAAATGTTTTTCTCCTTCAAATGTTATTGGCGTTGACCCCATCCTTGCAAATCTTACCATTATTCCTTCGGGTACATTTTCATCACTAGACTTTACAACTAAACCTTCCCCTTGTGAATTATCTACTGGAACTATTATCAACCCTTCTTGTTTTGGCTCAACCTCTTTAATTAAAATTTTGTTATTAACTAATTGATAGTCATTTTTAGCTAAAATATGCTTTTCATGTACTCTCCACAACTCTTTACCAAATTCTGCACTCATCCAATCTTCTAGTGGAACGTCAAAATCTTTCATCATTATAATCCTATCTCCTTCTTGATACTTTTCGTTTCCAATAACTACTCTTGCTTCGCATTCTTTGTGTTTTGGTGTTTCTACCCATATAATGCCTTCTACTTTTTCTGCTTCTATTGGCTCAACTACCAACCAACCATTATAACTACTCCACTTATCGCCTCTTTGTGAAATAACGATTTCTTCTTTTAAAACAACCCCTTTATTTTGCTCACTCAAAGTGACACGTGTTTTATTGTTTTTATAGGTCAATCTATGAAGAAATAAAATATCTCCTTTCTCAAACTCATTGCTAATTAAAACTTTTCCCTTTCTAGGATAATATTGTGTTTCATCAAAAGAAGTATCTATAACTATATCTCCCACTTTCTTTTCAATGTCCAAAAATTCTACTACTGTGTACATTGTTGGTCTTGCATTATCTAACATATTGTTTCATTTTTTCGGTTTTGATTATATTTTTTTCGCCTTTTTCATTATAAACCTCCTTAATCCTTCCTTTTCGTAAGTTTCGTTTATATTCATTGGCTATTTTTCTTTTAACTCTGCCTAAACTATTTAAAAATGCTTCTTTTTCAGAAACTCGCATAGGCATTTCAACGTCTTTATACTTAGCTAATACAAATTTATTTCTCCATGCTTCATAAGCCAAATATAGCTCTTTTCGCTTTACTATTACCCTGTAAAGTAAAAAAATAAATAATGCTATGAACCCAAAATATAAAAAACCACCCATAATTATTGTTTTAAGTATTTATCAATTGTTTCTTTTGCCATTTCAAATGTCCAACAAAATTGAGCATAATAACCTCTATTGTTTAGGTCTTGTATGCTTTTTAACTGACCTTCTAAATGCTCATTTTTTAATATCGTTCCATCTTTTTTAAATGGGGAACTTGTTTTAAACTCTATAAACAAACCATGATATAAATTATTCGGTTGCAAAATAATCAAATCAGGCGTTTTAAATCCTGCTTTTTGTATTGTCTTATTTCTAGCTCCTTGCCTTACGTTTAACTTTACGTTTGCAATGGTATCAGATAAAAACAATACATTTGGATATTGATTATTTAAGTATTTACACACCGATTTTTGCAGTTCAAACTCTAAATGTTTCATTTGCCTACTTTTTCGTATTTGTCAACAAAATTTTCAATGTATAACTGATGAATCGCTGTTAGGTAGTCTTTAAATTGCTTTTTATCGCCAAAAAACAAATGGTCTTTTCTACACAAAGCCATTAAATTCTCAATATTATCTTTGTTTTTACTACCCCCCATACCCCTACAATCTATATGGTGTATATCTACCGCCTCTGCGCCACATATCTCACAAGGAACAAAATCCCCTTCATCAAAATTAAAATGGCTTAAATAAACTTTCTTATGATTAATCATTGATGCAAATATATAAATTTTAAAAAAAATAAAAAAAATATTTTGAAATTAAAAAATAGTCATTATGTTTGCACCGCAAGACTTGACAAATCTTGTGCAAAAAAGCGACAAGAAATGAAAATTAAAAGAAACTCATTCCCTCTATTCAATTATTCTAAGACTTCCCTTGTCGTAAGTCTGAACGCTGTCAACGAGAATATTGATAGGGGGATATATTTTTCAAAAAATGTACTATAAAAATCTACTTAATAATCCTCTTTGGCAAAAGAAGCGATTGGAAATTTTTGAACGTGATAAATGGTCTTGCAAAGCGTGCGGTTCAAATGAAAATACGTTACACGCACATCATATTTATTACGAAAAGAATTTAAAACCCTGGGAGTACGACAATGAATGTTTAGTTACTATTTGTGAATATTGCCATGATGAAATTCATGGAGAAATAAAAAAGGTTTCTGGAATAATAGCATTTGAAATTATTGTTAATAAAAAAGACATTTTAAGTATTTTAAAATAAAATTATGGCACTAACCGATAATCCATATTTATCTCTTTATGTTAGAGATTGGCTTACCTCTAATAAGTTAAAGTTGTGTTCTGCTAATGCTCATGGAGTATTAATTAATATAATGTGTGTACTTCATAGAGAAAATGATTATGGTAAAATTTTGCTTAACCAAAAGTTCAAGCAAACAGACAAGCAACACACAAATTTTGCTTTATACTTTGCCAAGTTATTGGCTTTAGATTTTGCTGAAATAGAAATTGGAATTTTAGAACTTTTAGATGCTGAAATTTTAGTAATTGAAGGAGATTTTTTAATTCAGCCAAGAATGATTAATGATGCAGAACTAAGTAGAACAAGGGCTTTGAGTGGGTCTAAAGGTGGTAAAAAAACTCAAAAATTTGCTAAGAAATTTGCTAAAGCAAATAATAAAGCAAACACTGATATTGAAATTGATATTGAAAATGAAATTAAAATTGATAATAAAAAAGAAGTATTAAATAAAAAATTTAATGCTGAAAAATTTCTTTTAGAAAATGGAGCATCGGAAAAATTTATTGATGAATGGTTTAAAATTCGCAAAGCAAAAAGATTGGTTAATACAGATACTGCATTTCAAAGATTTTTAGATGAAGTAAAAAAATCTAAACTTCCAATTAATTCAGTTTTGCAAAAATGTATTGAAAAATCTTGGGGAGGATTTGATGCGAAATGGGTTCAAGATGAAATAAATCAAGAACAACCAAAACAAGAACAAAAATATAGTCAAGAAGAATTAAATAGGATGTGTTTAATTAATCACCCACAAAGAGGCGAATTGCAAAAAACATTTTCCACTTATTTGTATTTACAAGAACAATCTAAAAATGCTTATGAATTTATAAAATTTATTGAAAATGACAAATAAGAACGGATTTGAAATAGATTTATATAATCAATATGGATTAAAAGATGGAGCTAAATACAGCACTTGTCCGCTTTGTTCTGAACATAGAAAAAAGAAACAAGATAAATGCGCTCAATTATTTTGGGATTCTGGATTGGGCTACTGCAATCATTGTGGGGAAAGATTTCAATTGCACACTTACAAGAAAAAGGAAAAAGAAAGAAAAATTAGTTACAGAAAACCAACGGAAAAGCCAAAAAAGGATTTATCTACATCGTTTTTAAATTGGTTTTATAATCGTGGAATTTCAAAAGAAACGCTAGAGTTGGCAAATGTTCAAGAGTGTGTGGAGTGGATGCCACAAACTCAAGAAGAAGAAAAGTGCATAGCTTTCAATTATTTGAGAGATGGGGAATTAGTAAACGTAAAGTACAGAACTATTTCATCAAAGAGTTTTAAACTTGAATAAGATGCTGGACTGATTGCTTACAATTTAGATTTTTGCAAAAACAACGATAGTGTTGTAATAGTTGAGGGCGAAATAGATGCTCTTTCATTCATAGAAGCAGGATATACAAATGTGGTAAGTGTTCCAAATGGAGCGACATTAAACAAGGTAAATCTTGATTATTTAGATAATTGCATTGAATATTTTGAAAATAAGAAAAAAATTTATCTTGCTCTTGATAATGATGAAGCAGGTAAAAATTTATCAAAAGAATTATCAAGAAGATTTTTTAATAAATCGTGTTTTGTAGTTGAATTTTTAGATAAAAAAGATGCTAATGAATGTTTGGTTACGTATGGAAAAGAAAGTTTGTTAAAATGCCTAGAAAATGCAAAAGAAATATTAATAGATGGAGTTAGTACATTGAGTGATTGGGAAGATGATTTTGATGATTTTTGTTTAAATGGGGCAAAAGGTGGTTTTACAACAGGAATAAAAAGTTTTGATGAAGTTTTTTCAACATATACTGGTCAATACATAGTAGTTACAGGTTCTCCTTCTAGTGGTAAGAGTGATTGGGTTGACCAAATGTGTATTAAGTATTATGAAAAATATGGTTGGAAAACGGCTTATGCTAGTCCTGAGAATAAGCCAAATTCAATTCATGCACATAAATTAATGGCAAAATTGTGCGGAGAATGGATAAAAACAGAAGAACAATTAAAAAGCAATTGGATTGGAAACGCAAAATATATTATATCAGATGCTTTTAAATTTGTTGATTTAGAAAGATACTCGTTAGAGGAGGTTTTTTTAAAAGCAGAACAAATGATTTTTAATTTTGTTTTTTAAGTTTTGGTTATTGACCCGTATAATAAAGTTAAATTAAAATCTAGTGATGACACAAACATAAACAAGTACACAAACGATTATCTTTTGACAATTGATGAATTTGCAAGAAAGCATGATATTTTAATTATTTTAGTTGCTCACCCTACAAAACCATCAAAAGGAGATGTAAATTACGAGCCAACTTTTTATGATATAAAAGGAGGAGGAGAATTTTATGATATGTCACCACATGGTATATTGGTTAAAAGAGATTACGAATATGATTTAGTTAAGATAAAAATTTTAAAAGTAAAATTTTCTCATTTAGGTCAAAATGATGCTTCTTTTTACATGAAATGGAATAAAAGAAATGGCAGGTATAGTGATTTTATGGAACAAAGAAACAACCCTCAAGAAATGTCTTTTCCAATAGAAGACAACAAAAATTATGTAGATTTTAAAAAAAATACAATTATAAGTTTACAATCATATAACGATTTACCTTTTTAATATGTTAGATAAAATACAATTTTTAGAAGATAGTTTAGAGGAATTGATTGATATGGCAAATAGAAAGACCATAGAGTTTAATCAATTATTTCCAAACGAAGAAGAATATTTCCAAGTTTCTATTGCTTATGCAAAGTCCAAAGAAATGAATACGCTAAAAATAGAGCGTATAAAAGAAATTACCAATCAAATATTTGAATGTAGGGATTTGGCTGAAAAATCAAGAAAAAGGGAAATTATTAAAGCTAGAAATGCTTTTATTTACGTAGTTAAACACAATTTTGATTTGTCATTAAATAAAATAGCTGACTTTGTTGGCAATAAAAACCACGCAACAATAATACACTCATTAAACGAATTTGAAGGGCAATATCAAACTAATGATAGTTATTTTCACATAGTTAATAAGCTAGTTTTTGAGCTAAAATTTAATAAACTTATTTCAAAAGATTTTAATATTAATTTATGCAAGTTGATTTAATAATAATGGTTATATGCCAAGAGCATAATATAAAAAAAGAGCAGTTTTTTAGTCGAAGCAGAAAAACTAATCTTGTTAAGGCACGTCAAAGATTTAGCTATATAGCAAGAAAATTATTAGGAACAGAAGAAATACCATTTTCTTTGCATAAAATAGGGAACATACTTAATCAAGACCATTCTACAATTATTCACTCAATTAACGTAGTGAAAAATGATATAGAAATTTACAACGAAAATACAATAATAGAAAAAATAATTGAAAAAATTTACCAAAACAATATACAACATCAATAAAATGTATTACCTTTGTAAAAAAATACAAATATGGAAAATAAAGTACTAGAAGAATGGGAAATATCTAGAGAGCATCATGGAAGTTTAACTTTAATTTACGAAGGTATTGAGTATATTGTTAGTTATAGAGTTAGGATTATTTTAGAGCATAAAACTACAATAGTTTCAACTTATTTTAATACCGATATAAAAACTTCATTAAAAAACAAAATTAGAGCCTTTTTGGCTGAATATCTAAAACAGAAATACGAATGAAAAAAGAATGGGTATCAATCGAAACCAATCCACCTGATAAAGAAGTTCAAGTTATGGATGAAAACGGGAATATTGCGAATGCGATTCCTTGTTATCGTCCATTTAAAGTAGTACCAAGCAAAACTAAAAAAGGCAAATGGACTAGCGAAATAGAACCATGTAACCAATTTTTGACGGATTTATGATTGAATGCACAGATATAGAAGTTCCTAAATTTGGTAAAGTAGTAAAATGGAGGGAAATAGAATGAAAACACTAGAAGAATGTAAGATTGAAATTGCTAAAAAATACGGATTTGGCAAATTGGTAACGGGTCATCAGTCGAAGTATTTTGATGAGGCTGCGGAATTGTACGCAAGCCAATTTTTTAACGAAAAAGATATGGTTTACTTTTCTTACTATTTAAGAAACGGATTAACAAATCTTGAATATTGCGAAAAAGATGAATTTGAACACTTGAATCATTGGATAAAAGATATAAAACCTAGAATAAAATGAGCGATAAAATGAAAGAATTTTTGCAAAAAGTTGATAGGCTTTGCTTTGAGTATGGGTATTGTATTGATTCAATAGATAACGCTATTGAAATAGGAGATGAAAATGAAAGTATAAAAGTTCTATATCTTGATGGGGATGGGTTAAACTTTGAAAATTATAATTAAACAATATGAACAAAAAAGAACAACTAGCCCACTTTGATATAATGGTGGGTAAAATGCGAGAAACTTTAGAGAAAAAAGGACAAGACTATGCTAATGATGACGTACTTTCTAATTTTAAACTAGCTGGGCAAATATGCGGATTAAAGCCCGAACAGAATTGCTTATCATTAATCGCTACCAAAGTAGCAAGGCTAGGAGTATTATTAAACTCTGACAAGTCGCCAAACAATGAGAGTATTCAAGATAGTGTACTTGACCTGGCTAATTATTCTTTATTGCTTTCAATGATTTTGGCTGAGGTTGTTGCTGAAAGACCTGTGGCAGATATATTCAAAGAAAAAAAACTAACCGAACCACAACTAAAAGTAGGGGATATATTGGTGTCGAAAGCAAATCGTAAATCGATAAACGGGCAAAGTGTTTTGACAAAAGGTAATGAATATAAAGTAACATCTATTTATTATGGACGTTTTTATATTGATTCTGATATTAATGGTAAAGACTTATTTTTCCCATTTGAAGAACTAAACAACTACTTTGATATTAAGAAATGAATAGTATTTATCAAATAAATTTACTAAAATGAACGAAACAAAATTTAAAACACTAATTACCAATAAATTATGCCAAAAAACCAACAGTTTAACCCAAAAGATATTCCTCACGATGTTTGGTGGGTATGGACAATACAATACGCCAACCAACCAGTCGGCTCAGATACATACAACAAAATACAAGAAATAATTGACAAACACCCTCAATACTTCGAATGGGAACACAAATACAAAAAAATTCCACAAGATGTTCACGATGCCTTCCTAAAAGAATGCTACCATCAAATATTCGAGCCAATTAATAAAAGTGAAAAATTAATCACCAAAATAACCAAACTAGAGCCAACCAAACCAACAATAAAAGAATGGATAGATACACTCAAGAAATTTAAAAACCAAATACACACAAAAAAAATTAAACAAAACGAAACAGCCAAACATATCTGTAACAAACACTACAAAAAATACAAACTAAAGTATAGAGATATATACTGAATCATAAAACAACATATTTGATAACCAAAATAATTAAGAAATAAACATATAAAAGTGCTGAACAACAGAATGAAAAAAAGAGAGAATGAGTGAACGATACGCATATATAGGGGAGTATAGCAATCCAAAATCAAAACGAAAGCACAAAACCCACCCCTACCATTAGAAGCCGTTAAATTAAATATATGGAGTAGATAGAAGCCAAGCGAAAGCACACAAGAAATAAAGCAATAAGCACAAGATGACTAAAGCACATTAGAATAATACATACTAACACCGATTAAAGCAAACATCTATAAATCAATAAGATAGAAAATAACTCAAGCAAAGACATAAAGCAAACTAAACTAAAACAGATTAAATAGTTCACTTTTATACGCTCAAAGTGTTAAAATATGTTAAAATAGGCAAAGTATTAATCCATGCTCAAAAGGCTAAACACGGGAAATTTTGATACCTTGAAAAAGTTAGCATTGATTATCAATGATTTGTAATTGTTAAAATTAGAGAAAAAAGGTGAAATATTACACGAATGAGAAAAAATAAGTCAAATATTAAAAAAAAGGCTAATTTTAAGGTCTAAATGGGGTACGATTATCCCCAAAAACTAAACTTTATTTAATAAAATAGTTTAAATGATTATAAGTTATGGGTTATTACATTAGGAAGATAGAAAGGGCAGAATTGAGTATTTATTCTGATAGGTTATATAAGTCTTATTATGGTGGGATTGATATAGATTTTGGTTTTAGCTCTGTATTTATTCTTGGATATAGAATGTTATTTAGATATATTCGTTCTAAGTATGATTTAAGTCGGTATGAATATGAGATGCTTGTTTATTATTGTTTGGCTCAAAATTATTGCGCTGTTGAGTTATTTATACGGGTTTTTGGGATAAATTTAAAACTATTCATTAAGCATACATACAGATTAAGTTCAATTGGCTTAATAGAGCCAAAGAATAAAAAATACAATTGCAGAGTATTTAGGATAACGCCTAAAGGTCGTGAAGTATGTGAAGATATAGAGCATTATTGGCGTTACAACATCCGTAAGTAGTAATATTTGCAATACGTAACAAGCTACATAATTTTATTATAATTGGCTCTGTTATTGGCTTTGCGCTATGTTAGTTTAAATTCTTTATTTATTGGAGTGTTTGTATAGGATAAAATAAACTATTTTTGATATTATAGTTTACTATTTAGGGGGCTTTTTGCCCCTTTTTTATTTAGATTGATTCTAAATTTCATTTTTTCTGAATTTTTTTATTGGCTTATTTTACTAATTATCAATACCTTATAGTTTGACTTAAAAAATATGTTTATTTATTTTTAATAGTGTATTGCAAATACAAATATATTTATATAGCTTTGTGGTATTATTAATCAATTAAACCAATACTATTATGAATGCAAAACAACAAATGTACAGCAGAATAGAGTCGCACGGCAATAAATTAAACGCAATCTTTAATACTTCATTTGACGCGGTTACATTGTGT
>ERZ869929.545-NODE-545-length-20960-cov-4.237455_pt1 | contig 20960 bp, 23 predicted proteins | sample MGYA00579312_ERZ869929 | MGnify/ENA primary metagenome ERZ869929 (study PRJEB32216, sample SAMN09231818) | wastewater metagenome | place: USA: Maryland | collected 2016-08-09 | study: EMG produced TPA metagenomics assembly of the PRJNA472060 data set (Reclaimed... | reverse complement strand
TTCATTCCAACTATTTCCCCCATTCCATGTTTGTGTACCTACCTGAACAGTAATAGGAACCTTGACTTGAAATATATCAGTGGAGGAACCATCACAATAAATATTTAAAGAATTTTCTTTTGTAACAACCCAAGCTTCAAAACTAATTTTCATTCTAACATTTTGATCCTGTGTAATATTAGATAAAGGGACAGTCCATGTTATCAAATTATCACCTACTCCTCCTAATAGAATAAAGTATTCAGGAATGCTATATAGAGACTCTTTAACTGCTGCAAAGTTAGTACCTGCTGAATTAGTACTATCCCAATTTTCAAACTCTACATCCAAATTCTGCCAATAATCAGTTTCATCAGTAAAAGTACCTGTTACAGACCAATTTGCAGAATCAGCTAGATTATAATCTATTTCAGACAAAGTATATGGATCATATTTTACCACAGCTTCAATTACCGATGGAAGAATATCAAACTGAGTTCCTGTTTCTTCCCATTTAATATCATCCGCAGGAGTTGAAATATCTATATACCCACCTAAAGTGGAAATCACCGTTTCATCAGCTCCTGTAGAAGCTGTATATGATTTCCCTTTACCTGTATCATGTAAATTAATAGGATCAACCAAATAAATAGCATCCGCAAGAAAAAACATAGTTAATCCCCCTAAACCTCCAACAATACTTTCTAATACATCTCTACAAGACATTGCTTCCCCTTGTTCATCTATAAAATTCTCATTAGGTAATTTAAGATAAAGAAAAGGATTTGTTATTTGAACATTCCCATCATCAAATATTTCCAGATCATTACTTGTATAAATAGTAGAAAAAGTCATACCTAATTTACCAAAGATATTATTTAATATTGTAATAAGGGTCACTGTACCTGTGTAATAACTACCATCAGTTTCTGTATATTTAATACTTTCTAATACCTTCATTCCGTCATTACAATATACAGAAATTACCTGAGGTAAAGGATTACTATAATTCTCTTTATACAATTCTGTACTGATAAAACCCTGCCAAATTAAAGTAGTACCTGTAGCTCCGTTGTAAATCTTTACTATAAATTCTTGAGGATCATTTGTAAAAAATTCAATAAGTGATAAAGAAGATAGTGAAACTATATTAAGAACACATCCTGATCCAATAGTAGGGGTATAAATATTTGAAAGAATAGACTCTTTGGATAACTCCCAAGGTGAATCTCCTCCTTTCAAAGTAGTAACAGCTCCCGCATAATCCTTTTTAAGAATATCAATAGTGGTCTGCCCTCCACTTTTGCGGTAGTATGGAATAGTATATTTTCTTCCGTATGCCATTATCTGAATGAATTAGATTTACGATTCTGATTCTGTAAAACACCTACCAATGTCGTTCCAGCTATTGTAAATACAACTTCTCCTGACATTTGATTTCCTAATCCTGCTCCTAACATGTGATTAGGTAATACTTGAGCACCACGTGGAAGATTAACAAGTTCTGGTCCACGTTCTCCTACTAAACTCCAACCTCCGGGAGCATTGTTTGTACCGTTAGCGTGTTGTTTAATATCAAATAGCCAATCTGTTAATTTAAGACCACCCCGATCTAACAATCCAGCAGCAATATCAGCTATTCCCCCTGTTCCTCCTGATGAAAGTAATTTAAGTAATCCAAATATAACAGCTTTAGCTGCCATTTGAGCAGCCATCTGTTGTAAGGAACGAGCAAATGCTTTAGCCATATCAGCAAATGCTGATTTACTTCCTGCTGATATTGCAGTAAACATATCAGCAAATGTGTTTTCTAAGGAACTAACCACATTCTGTATATTATCAAGGGTATTCTCAAATGCTAGATTTTCAAGTAATATTTCTCTTAGTTCAGGAGACATACCACCATAATTCTGTTTTCCTGGAAATGTAGTAGGAATAGGAGGACCTACAATTGGTATACCTATATTTATCTTTAATTTTTCAAGTTCTTCCATTTTTGCTTTTGTAGTAGCTACAATATTTTCCACTTTTTTAATATAACCATCTACAGCAAGTCCTTGTCTGGTATAAAAATCAATGGTATCTTGAGTAGCTATTTTATCATAAGCTACCTCTGCTTGTCTATTCTTAATGTATTCATTAATTGCATTATTTGCCTTTTGAATGTTTAAACTGATAGTAGAACCCCATGTATTATAATCCTCAGTAGCAACCACTCCTCTTTTATACTCTGCAGTTCTATATGCCCACAATTGTTCTTGTTTAGCTATTTCCTTTTTCTTTTCAAGAACAAATGCTTCATTCTCTATTTCTTTTCTTCCTGTAGCTTCTGCATTAAGTAATTTTTCCCTTTCTAAAGCAATTCTTTCAGCAATAAATACCTTGGTGGTGCCTAATTCGTCTTGGTTCATTTTATTAAGAACACTCATCCTTTTTCCAATGAGAACATCTAACTCCATTCCCCTATCACTATACCCTAATACATTTTTTGCTTCCTGAATTTGTTGTTTAAGTTCTTTTATTTTATCAATCAAGTTTTGAATTAAAGGCCATGCTGCTGTTACAACAGCTCCTATACCTAATCCAGCAAATACAAATTTGGCTACCGATGCTGCTGCTGCTGATATTGCAACACCTAATCCTTCATAAGCAAATGTTAAAGTATTAACCGTGACCGTGGTAGCTCCTGCAACCGTTTGTGTAATTATTATACCAGCATTCCAAATCTTCCATGCATTTGAAACCATTACTATTGCTGATCGTAACCCTGACAGGGAGTATATGAGAACACTTATAAGCATTGAGAGAGGTCCTAAACCAAGGATTACTGCTGCTATAACCAATTTATGTTTTCTTTCCTCTTCACTTAGATTATTAAACCAGTTTGTTAATTTTGTTAATGCTTTTACCAAATAATCTAAAAGTGGAAGAAATGAGGTAGCAATATTCTTACCTAATGAAATCAAAGAAACCTGTGCTTGAGAAATTGCCTGATCATATCTTACTTTTATTGTATCAGCTACCGCAGCAAAAGCCTTACCTAATGACCCGGTAGATTCTGTTACCCGCTTCATCAACTCTGTATTGTACTGGAAATTCTTTCCCGCTAAGGATAAATAACCTGTTAATGCTCGTATATTAGGTAAGACATCACTTAACAACTCATCACCATATTGAGTTTGCATATCACGTAATTTCTGCATCAAGGCAATCAATCCCTTATTTGCTAGTATATTACGCAATTCTGCATAAGAAGAACCCATTTGATTAAGTGCTTTCTCTCCTTGTGTTGAGGCTGTTAATAAAGAATTAAAGACACCTTTAAGATAAACAGCAGCATTGGCAGCAGAGGCTCCTGTAAGGGTAATAGCTGCCATGCCTCCTGCCACTTGATCAAATGAGACTCCCATCTGAGCGGCAATAGGAATAAGTTGTCCCATTGCTGTAGAAAATCCTGATGCTTCTGCTTTACCTTCTCTTACCGCTGCTACAAGAACGTCTGTAGCATACGCAGCAGTTAATCCTGTCCCTCTATAAGCATTTAAAGCAGATGTGAGTACAGATGCCATTGTTTGAGTATCTCCCATACCAGCAGTAGCTGCTCTAGCAGACAATTCTAACACTTTCATTGCTTCTGCACCCTTTACACCGGAAGAAGAAATATAATACAAAGCTTCCGCAAGTTCTTTTGGACCTTTCCCAATCTGTGGGCTCATCCTCAAAATCTCATCACTAAAACCATTCACAGCACTTTGAGCCTCTCCTGTCAATCCTACAATTTTCTGTATGGCAAACTCATAATCCTTTGCCATGTTGAAAGAAGCCTTTCCTGCCATTACCATTGGATAAGTAAGTGCAGCAGAAGCTAAATAACCAAATGTACGAAACTTTTGTGCGGTGGTATTTAAAGCAGTTGTTGCTTTGTTCAACTGAGTTAAATCGAGACCGAGTGAAACTGTTAGTGTACCTATATTCATTGTTTTATTTGTTTTTTAACTGGTGGCCGTTCTACTCGTTTTACCTTCTTGTTTTGACTACTTGCTATACTCATCAACACTTCTTTCATTTCCTCAACACTTTGCTTCTTAGGCTCCTGATATTTGAACTCACCTGACCAATCTGGCATAAAATCAAGTGGACTGGTCATTGCAGGTTTACCTTTCTTCGGATCGTGGTATAATTGGTTTACAATATTAATTAATAATGATTCTAATTTTGCAAATCTAAAATCTTCCCTCCATTTTCCTATTGGATCAATTCTGTCGAAAGCTTCCCATTCACTAATCTGCTTTGATGTTAATTGATCCAATAGTACATCTGGATTTATTATTTTTAGTTCTCTGCAGAGTCTGAAAGCGAATTGCCGGGTTGGCCGGCATCGAAGTTTTTTACTAATGCCTCCTTATCTTCCTCTGATATTGCATTTAACTTCTGAGCTGCATTTATGATTATCTCTAACCGCTTGGCACTCATATTCTGGCTAAGCAATGAGAAGTCTCCTGGTAGAAATAACAGTTTACCTTCCTCATCGCATACTGTACATACAGCAAGTTTCGCTCTGAAGTCTTCTGTAGACTGCTCAAAGCTAACCACATTGCCTTTATTATCTTTGTGCTTCTTCAAAAGAGACTGTTCAAAATTATCTCTTTCCCGGCCTGTCATTTGCTTTACATAGACAAACTCTCCTTTACCTAAATCAACCTTAACCTTTTCAAGTTCTTCTTTCTGTAACAAAGCATTCCTGCTTACTGTTCTTTCGTTGTTTTCCATTTGATTATGAATTAATTGTTTGTAAATAAAATAATTCTTGATTAGAATTGTTAATGTTATGCACTTGAGCCAGATCCAGAATTTATTGTAACCTGACCACTAATCTTGAGGGTCACATCAGCTGATACCTTATCGTCAGTTGGAATACCCAATCCTAATTCTGTTACCAATGCTTCAAATTCAAACGAAGTTGATTCTGCATCCGGTAAAAGAATCTCATAGTTCTGAAGAACATCACTCTCAAAGTCCGTATTCATTAACTCGTATGTATCACGAGTAAAGTTCATCGGGAGAGCAACAGTTCCTCCATCACGAAATCCTCCAATAAAAGTACGATAACCGTCTGTTGAATCAAGAGATGTTGTTTCTATTGTATCTCTCGATTTATTTGGTCCGGTGATCGAATTAATCTCGGCTAGGTCAACCCAATTTGAGCCGTTCCATCTCCGAAACTTTGTTCCTACTCCAGCAATTGCATTGCTCATTTTTAGTACCTCCTTTTATGCAGAACGTCTCTGCAAGTTAAAGTTAATAATTAATCTACAATTTCCGTTATCATCCCAATCCAGCAGAGCGGGACCGCTGGAACAGTAGACAACACTATATAAAGTACCATTAACGGTTTGTTGACTTAAACCATGTAATGCATCCTTTATCCTTTCAATAATAGCCCATCCATCTGTGTACTTCTTATTCCGTACTCTTATCTGGATGGATGGATATTCATACCCTACACTGGTCAGTCCTAAGTAAGGAGCAAATCCAGGAGTGTCAAATATCGTTACACAATCTATTGGAGAACTAGGTTCTCTTCCAATAAATAAATTAGTAGCATATATTAAATCACTAAATCCTGAAGATTCCCCTGATTCTTCTAGGTACTGAACTATATCTTTACTCGGAGCGTTCATCGTTTATTTTTTTATTTGAGCGTTATCTTTTACGATTTGAACTATCTTTCCTGTATTCTTTTTAATATGAGTTTCCAACCATTTAGGACCAGCTCCAGTTTTCTTAAAATTTGCGCCTATCATTTCATGTACATAACCTGAATAATTAGCTCCGTATCCCATCATTAAAAACTTCTTACTTGCAGTAGACTGGGAAGCAACTATTCCTTGTGACTCTGCAATCGCAGAAGAATGAGAACTAGACAATTCCGCTGCTTTAGGTCCTTTAAATTGATGCGTTGCTGATCCTGCGGCAACCCGACTTGCTGTAACCACAAACCAACTTGCACGTAGATTACCTAAATCAACAGGAGTTAAAGGAGGAGTCTTTTCTGTCTCATCTCTGATAAAAGCTGCTGCCATAATTAAACCTTTCATACTCCTTGCCGTAATACCTTCCAATTCTCTGTTAAGATTTGCCATGACAACTTCCTCCCCCTTCACTCCCCAAGTGAATCCTCTCATATAATCAGCACCACGACTCTGTCCTTTTGCCATCCTAAAATCCTCCGAATGATAAACTTGGTGTTAAATATGCTTTTCTTAAATAACCTTTTCCATCTAAAGAAGGAGTTTTTTGAAACCTCTTTATAATATAAGTACCTGCTATTTGTTTTGGATCATCTATTGCTCCGGCACTACTTTCAGCACTGTCGTATAAATCATCCAATGTACCTAAATACAGATAACCTTCTTCGTCTACATCTTGAGCAAGGAACACTAATCCTCTGGAAGTTATTTCATTTCCTTTTGCATCGGTAACCACCTGCTTTATGTCTTCCCAGCGACAATCCAATTCCATTGCTCCGTCAAAGGTAAACCCACCCTCACCGTCGTTCTGAGGATTACCCCAATATACGCAGGTTTGAGTCAACATTCTTGATATATTACTTTCTATACTCATTCAAATTCAGGTGTTTCGATTGCATATATTCCTGCTGCCTGTTTCCCAGCATTACTCATCTTTCCAGATGTATCAAGAACAAGAACCATTTGTCCATAAGGAGTAGATGCTAGTTTCTCTCCCCACTTGCCTGTAAACTTTACAGAAGCATCCCCAAGCTTTTCTTCACTGGTAGTTCTATGCAGAGTACTTGCTAGCATGTGAGCAGTAAACCATCTTTCAATCTCTTTTAGAAGTGTATCGTTAATATCTGCATCTCCGCTGAATATGTTTGTTACCACTTCTTCTGCTGCATCTATCATCACACCTACTATGGTATCGCTGATAGTACAACCATCCATTATTTGTTTGACTTCACTTGCTGTAACTCTTGCCATATCTTACTCCTTTCTTTTTTCGGTTCTTTGTTTACTATTCCACATCAATGGTTCTATTATATCAATAAGGTTTTCATCCCACTTTAATTCTACCCAATCCACTGTCTCACGTACCTGTTGGTAATCACCGTAAACCATTCTCTCTGGCCATATCTGTTTACAATTAACTCCTGCTTGAATCATCTCAACAAATATCTTCTCATGTACATGAATCCAATTTAACCATTCCTCAGGAGTTTTAAATGCTTTCATATATCCTGTTTTTAAACAGGAATTTACAACATCCCCCGGTCTGCGTCTTACTATGATCCATCTAGCATTTGGAAAAGCATAGTGCCAAATCGGCCATGTCTGACAAATACGAGAACCTTTAAGCATCCAAGGAGTTGTACCATTGTATGATTTATTTATTAATGTGTCCTCTATTTTCTGTTTCCAATTTGTAGGGATAATAAGCTTCTTCGGATCAGGTAACGGCCATTGTCCTCTTTTATCAACTCCAAGTGAGTCATAATAAGAATCAAGTAACTTTTTAATCTGAATGTTTTCGTACATATCAGTAACACTACCAGTAAAAGCACCACAATGGTTCATAATTCTAGCGATAATGGAAGAACCAGAACGTTCTATTCCTGTCACAAATATAGGACTATTTAATTGAGGATCACTCATTGTGAATACTTTTTAATAAGTTGTTTTTTATTTGTTTGTCTTTTTACTCTACTTGTTCTTTTAATAAGTTGATTTGGATGTCTGCGATAGATTGCTAATAAGGAATCACAATATCCTATTTTCATCCCCATCTGTAAACATCTTATATTGAATTCATACTCCTCAAATGATCTAACTGAATCTGTTTCATTAAACATTCCTACCTTATCAAACACCTCCCGGCAGTACATTGTGGTAGCACTGTGAATAGTATTCTTGGTTAATAATTGTTCTAATGTAGGAATCAATACCTTTGGTCTCCAAATGACATCATTTCCTGTTTCCTGCGTATGTTGTAAGGCATTACCATGAATAAAATCAACTTTCTGCTCTTTTATAGCCCTTACAGAATCTTCAATACAATTAGGAGTCAGCATATCGTCTTCATGTAGGTACTTGATATAAGCCCCTTCAGCCTGTTTTAAAGCCTTATTAAAGTTCTGGGGCCAGTTACCATCCCCTTGGCTTAGAATTAATTGTACACTATCGGAAACACTTGACACGGCATCCTTTAGCCATCCCCTGTCTATATTATATGGTATTATAACAGTTACTTCCTTTTTCTTATATGGTTCTAAAAAAGATGTTTGATTCACATAATTTACAACCCATTGTAAACTGAGGGACGCTTCTGCTGCTTCAAAAACACGTGGTCTACCATGAAAACAAACCACATTAGCATCTGCAGGTAATTGACTTAATACTCCAGTAGGTCTAGGTTTAAAGTCATATATAGTATGAGTTAATTGCTGCCAAAACATATCAGGTTTTACAGCAGTTCTCAAGAAGTAATCCATTCGTTTTGGTCCAACTCCTTCTTTCAACCATGCTTTCCAAATACCTTTTATTTTATCTGAGTTAGCAGGAATCCAAGCAAGTCCTGTAGCTAGTTGTCCTTTCTGGTAGAAATCTTCTAAGGGGATAAACATGCTTGGATCCTTCACTAACTCAAATATATTTTCAAGTGATTGTATCACTGCTGTATCTAAATCAATGTAAAGGAAAGGTCTGTACTTTTCCATTTCCGGTGAATACAATACCATTCTTGCCCACCATTTAGGCCATGTATTCGTAAGTGGAATGATGTGAATATTTCCTAAATCATATTCTATACTTGCTCCATCCCAAAGACAAATAATATGAGGACGAGTAAGAGATTTCCATTTACCATTGATATGTCTAGCAATAAGTTCTACATCCCGGAAAGAAAAATCACCTCCTGAACGTAATACCAAAACCACCGTGTGCTGTAAATTTATCATAATTAAAATTTTGCGTGATAATCAACCACTGGTACTCTCCAATTACAATTTGGATAATGCCTTTGTAAAAAAGCTTCTATATTTTTTACAGTCTTAAATCTGTATCCATAAAATTCTATTGTGGAAAGCCCGTTATCTATTTGCTTTGCTTTTATAGAATAAAACCTACCAGACTTATATACATTCCCAACTTTCTTAAAGAACCAAAAATCAACCCAATCTGTTTTATATTGAAGAGCCATCAAATGTTCTTTCTTATGCCACTCTCTGGTATATAAAAATCCATATATTGCAAAGTAACCGTTATCAATTAATTCCAGTACTTTACTTCTATATTCATCTAATAAAGCTAAGTCAATGTCTGTATCATGTTTAATAAAACCTTTGTCCCTGTATGCACCAAGCAGCGTACCAAAGACCAAAAGAAATGGAATGTTATTTTCTTCAAATATCCTTTTTACAGTAAGTAACAAATGAATAGAATATAAAGGATTAATGACGGAGTTGTAAGTCTTTTTTTCTTCCCTCTCTGTACCTCTTGTTCTTATTTCCCCTTTTTTCTGCACCACAAATCTAATCAATACAGGGTCTTCACCATTATACACTGATAACCCTTTGGATTCAATCTCAAAGATAATTCCAAAGTTCAGATTGGTTAGCTTGTTTCTCAATACATCAATGTCAAGTAGCCTTCTATAATGGTTATCAATAGTATCTGATATATCACCTTTGTCGCTTCTTACTTCTATATAAAGTAATCCTTCATTCTTTAATACCTTATGAGCATTTATTAAGACATAATCTTCCAATTCTTCCGGGATGCTGTGTAAGACAAACCTACAATATACATGATCAAATGGAATTTCAAGATCATCCCCAAAGTACGGTTTTTTATCTTTCAAGTCCAATGTTTCATAATCAAAGGAAACCACAGTCAGGCCATTATCTATAAAATACTTACTATCTCTTCCGTTTCCACAACAAACATCAAGCAATACATCCCCTCTCTTCATATAAGGTAAACAGAAAGCAGAGAAGGTGGACGGCTCCATCGTTACTTTCGATTTATCGTAAGCCTTCCAAAAATCTAGGTTATATTCTAATTGCTTGTTCATCTAAATATAGTAAGTAAATCTTTATCAATTTCCTCCAGATTGGAAACCAAGGATGCTGACGGTCCACCTATCTGCAAATGATAACAATGTTTAAATCCTGAAAAATCCCAACCATAAGTAAATTCAGGATATTTAAAATTGTGAACAGCTTCCTCCGTGTCATGTATTACAAAATAATCTACATTGACCTTTATTGTTTCAATAAACTTCTGTCTGGATATATTATTGGAGCCATCAATAAATGCTATCACATACTTTTCTTTAAACAGAGGATGATTCCATTTACTTAGTTCCTGACAGTCCACATGTAATAGATTATGATTATCTCCTTGATATCCTGCAAATTTATCAAACCATTCTTTATCTGTTTCTACAGATAATAACTTCCTACCTTGCATCCCACAAATGGTATGCATTATTGGAGTGCTATTCCAGCCCATACCATATTCTAATACATCTCCTTTTTTTATGGTGTTTAATAGATGAATTAAGATAGGTTGATGTGTACTGTAAGGTATCATGGATTCACCTAGTTTATATTTTAGATAAGATTCTTTATATTCATCCACTATCAAATCCATATACCTATCATTTATCTTTCCAAAAGGAGCAATATCTTGTGATATAAGTTTATAATATTGCTTATATGAAACCCATTGTAAAAATCGTGATCTGCTCTTATTAAATGAACTCCAAGAAAGATTGTCTATATTTTCTCTTCTATATCTATTTTCATATATTTTCCTTGAAGTTAATATTCCACACCCCCAGCCTCCACCTACAACAAAACAGCTCCAATCAGGCAATTCACTTTTTAATTGTAGGAAAGCTTTGTATGTTGTTCCTAACCAACATCCTCCACGTTTTAAATATTCTTGATATGAAACCGTAAGACTTTCATGACGTGGATCACAGCAGTGCATAACAATAAATCCACCGTCATTCAAATGTTTCATTGAATTGGTAGCATCCTTATACATCTGTTCTTTTGTCTGCATACCATCAAGGAAAATAACATCATATTTCTTATCTGGGTATGTTTCAAAGAACTTATCACTTGTCATAATATAAGTACAAGCTCCTTTAGGATTTGGATCAACTGAATCTTTATTCTTACAATGGATTTTATCAAAGTTATTCTCAGCATATTCCACACCTACCTCCAGATATGATTTAAAATTATATCTGTCAAAAAGGGTATTTATGATGTTAGTTCTATTCATTATGTCTGTGGATATTTAACTATTATGTAATCGGTCTTCTTCAAATCACCTCTTTCATAGAAATCATAGTAATATGTTTCATCATCTTTAATAGGTAGCTGCTCCCATTTATGTTTCATACAACCATAGTAAAGATTCATAATTGCTTGTTCATTTGCTATACTGTTGACATATCGGTATGCTAACTGCCACAATGTATCAAAGGTATCATCTTCAATAATTGAAGTGTCATAAAGCATAACGGTAGCTTGAAAATGATCAACATCTAAATTATACAAGGTATTTAACTCTTCATATAACTCAGGATAAATAACTTTATCAAACTGAGTACTTAATTTATCCCAAGGTTCGTATTTAGGATAAGCATTGGAATGTGTCAAAAGTTTTCCTGTACAATCTAAATTGATTAATTTATCCAAAGGTTTAAATATCTGCGCTCCTACATCAATATAAAAGCATTTCTTGTAATTTTCCCTAAACCAAGTATGAAACATATAAAATCCGTGATAATGAATCATTTTCCGTCTCATTGGGAAACACTTCGCAGCTAATTCCCTTTTCATGTAATCTCTTGAAACTTTCCGTGGGTGCTCTAATATTGGTTTAGTGTCATATTGAAAGAAATCCTTATATATGACGTTAGCATCTTTAACTAATAGATTATGATCCTTATGTAGGTTGTTTGCAAGAATACATACAATATCACCTTTGTATTGTCCAATGGTTCTAATTTGCCAGATGGTTTGGTTAGCCTTACTTGCAAATCTACGGTCAAACATTAATACAATACATAAATCTTTCATGATAACGAGGTATTCAATATTTTATCTCTCCAGTAACTAAATGTAAGCTTCTCCATATTCCATGTACCTGCCTTAATCCTATCGTATTCAGCATTTAAAAACTCAGGTGTTACTTCCGTCCAATCATTTACAAAACAAATTGGTAGATCGGTATAGTATTGGTTATTAATATTTCTTTTTTCAATTGGTATCGTCCCCATGTGTAAGCATTCCCAAGTTCTTATGGTATCTATTCCATTTCCTTCAGGACTAAAAACAAATTTATGATTGTAAACCTGATTAATATATCTGTCAAACATATGACCATTTCCTCCTTGATGTACTGTAACCCAAGGTTGATTCGTAAATAAATCATAAAGTATCTGTCTCTCTTTAGCATTATTTCTTACCTTATGATTCAAATATACTAAATTCTGAAATTTCCTATTCTGTTTCAATTGAGCTCTCATCATATCTATCTTAGGAACTTTCTTATGCCACATTGCATTTTCAAGTCCTATTGGAAGTGATTCTATCTTAGGATTAACTGTATTAACATTTTTGGAATACCACTTTATCACATTGTTAGGAATAGTAAAATAATGCAGTTCTTTAGTCTCTCCGTGTCCGTCAGGAACTCTTACACCATAATCTTCTATACTACAATCACAGCTATGAGTAATTAATATAATTTTTGCATTAAAATAAAGTAGAATATCAAATAACTGCTTCGTGTACATCATGTGAGTGTAAATAATATCCCCATCTTTCAATGAAGACCAGTCAACAGTATTTTGCAAATCATCATAATCACCTTTCAATATTTTAATCTTTGGTGCGTATGTGTATTTTGCTAAGGTTTTAAACTGTTCTCCTTGAATAAAGTCAATCATCGTCTTATTTTTTACCATACATATAAAAAATTACATTCCGCTGATACTGGATCTTCTGGAAATACCTTACCTGTTGGTTTAAGATCACATATCTCCTGTTGAGTAAATCTATCAGGTTTTTCTTTGATAGTATATTTACCAAAGAAATTACAAACCATATATCCTTTATCTGATTTCTTAATAATGTTCTCCGCATAAAAATCCTGATACTTTCTATCAAACTCAGCAAATGCATAATTGCTTATGCAAAGCGAATATTTTTCATTAAAGATGCTATCAGGTGTTTTAAATTTAACTGAATTAATACCAAAGTATTTAAGATATTTTTTAGCAAGCTTTCCAGCTTCAGGAAGGTCTACTATTGTATAAGAACGGGGTTTACAATAATCATGAATAATCTTACACTGCCCCCCGTACCCTGCTCCAATTTCAACAATATCCAAATTATCCAGTGTATCAAACAATTCAATCATATCACCGAGTATCTTGATATATCTACAGGTAACAGAAGAAATCTCCCTGCCTAAATCCTCATAATAATACATCTTGGGATTTCCCACAAGATCATTTGTGGCAAATATTTCCATATGTGATAATAGATAAGAATAATGATCTTTAATATAAGAAACATACTTCCCTCCTAATTCCTCTGGAACTCCTTCTACTACTTTATGATAACCCCTTGCCTGACGAAACCCTTTAAAGAATGTATCATCAGACACAGCGTCAGCACAAATTCGTATATATCTTGGGTATTCTCTCATCCTCTTCTTCTTTTAGGTATCCAACTTGTATCCCAATAATGAACTGCATAAGAATAATCTTTAATATAATCTTTACCATTCCTTTCTTTAAAACCAACCTCATTAGGAAATGGATAGAAGAATTGTGGAGGTAGCACCACCACCCCTTCCATATAACTTTCTACCGTTGCAAAAAATTGCCTTGTGAAGTAATATGGTCCTGTTGTATTGAATACATTCTTTGAAGTATCACCTACCTTTACACTTAGATTTTTTATACAGTTTTGAATTATAATATGATTTGGAACACTCCCAAGAATAGCAATATTTACTATTGGTTTAGCATCGTAACTAATCCCCGCTAAGAAATCGGCGTATCGCAACGAATCGAAAGGTCTTAGGCACTCAAAGTCCGTATCTACATATATACCCCCAAATTGTTTAAGTATGTGATACCGCAGATAATCGGATTTCTGCCCCATATTTTGTATCGAGTTAAAAATAGCCCAATCTGTTATATCCACCTCTGACTCTTTCAAATCTGTATCCGTCCACAACCTATATTCCCAATCAGGATGGAATAGCTTCCATGATTCATTCCATGCCTTATACTTATCAGGAATAGGACTGCCTAACCAAATTTGATGTATCTTTTTAGGAATTTTAGGCTCTCCTTTTTTTCCATGCATATAATTATAGTCATATATACTATGAAGAACATCCCAACCAGGGTTATTAAGATACTCATGCAAATCAAAAGAGTATGTGTCTTTTAATAATGAAGTAAATCCTTTTATGTCTTCTAATTCACTCATCTTCTTAAATATAAAGCATCTCCCCAGGTATTATGATCTTTTCTAACCTTACTGTCCTTTGTAAACACTCTTTCAAAACTAAAATCTCTTAAAAAGACATCCAACTCTTCTATCTGGCAACATCCTTTGTAAACCTGTTCAAAATTAACTTCTGTATAAATAATATCAATTGATTTTAATGTCTTCTTTGCTCCTTTAAATACCTCAAGTTCAAACCCCTGTACATCAATATTAATCATATTATATAAACTACGATCAAAAGGAATAAGGTCCAGTTTAATAACTGATACCATTTCTTTATCTGTAAATACAATATGAGGATGTAACTCCAGATGAGTTCCAGGCTCAAGTAATGAACAACTCTGTCCTTTAACCTTCTCAATGTACATCTCTCTTTCACCTACTTCATTTCCTAATGCCAGGTTATATGTTTTTATATTATCATCCTTTGGTAGTCTTTTCAATAAGACATTATAATTATCTTTGACAGGTTCAAAAAATATCATATTCTTAATACCTTGTTCTGCATAATCAAGATATTCCTGACCATAATGTGCTCCTATATGAAGAACACCTTTGATATCCAGTGTAAAATCTTTTATTATTCTATCTAACTCTATAATCATAATGTTATCCATTCTTTAGGATCAAAAACTTCAACACCATTCTTTTTTTCTGCCTCTTTCCTAACTCTACATTTAATCTGCTGTTTTGGAACCACCACTATTTGATTTGGATTAGAATTCAAATAAGCTGCCCACCAACCAAAAGAGCTTCGGGAAAGAATATTATGCTTACATAATTTCATTAGTTCAAAATCAAGATATTCATTTAAGTGAACAAACTGAACACCTTTAAAATTATGACTACACCAATCCATATCATCACTAAATATATAAACATCCCCTTCTACTCTTTTTAATGCTTCCTGATAATAACCTAATGGTAGAACTGGAAAATCTGGAAGCTGCAAGTAATCGCCTCTTCTAACATGAATTGATACTGTATTTTCTTTTAATAAAATTTCTGTCCTCAACCTAAGAAATTCCTTTGTATAGTATTCTTGCCTAACATGAATTTCACTCTTTAGAATTGGAAGAACATTGGTATAATAATCGGGATATTGCCAGTATCCATGAAAGTTAAATCCATCCTTTTGTAATAGACTAGGATTAAAGCCTGATTCTATTATAGTCTTTCTGTAAATTCGTTCTTTAATGAAAGGAACATCAATTGTAAATTTATCTAGTGCATACGTCCTGAGTGGCTTTTGTGCATTCTTTCCATTAAACCAAGAAACATCATATTCAACTTCTATTCCATTCTCCTTCTGGACTCTTCCAAAAGCATACTGGAACAATTGATTTCCTAACCCACCACAAAGCTTTATCGTATTCATTTAACTATTGTCAAATAATAATTCTTTCAAGGTAAATTTCCTGAACTGTGTTATTGCAGAATCAGGATTTGCATTCACAATTTCAATATCCCTTCTCTTAGCATCTTTAGCAATATCATCAAAACCTCTTAAATGTCTTTCAAATGGCAAACGAAATGGTTTTCGTGGATCTCTATTATCTCTACTTGCATTTCTACCATATAAATCATGCCAATGTTGATTATTATTATTTCCAAGCTTCATATCAAATCCAAGTAAAATAATTCTTTTTGCTCCAGCATTAGCTGCTATACTTATTGCTGCTGCTCCAGAATTACCATTCCAACTGACCGCCTTTGGGTTATCACTTATCCCTCTTGCATGTTTTGTATCTCTTGGTGTGTACTTAACCCAGTCATATCTATCTGCTCTTGGGTGACATGAGACCTTTAATCCGGGAAACTTTGCTAATCCTTCTTGATGTTTTAAAAAGAAACCAACATCTCCAAAAAATACTAAATCAATCCAATCACCAAGTAAGTATGCTACATTAATACCTATTACATGTTTATCATGTAAAAAACTCATATAAGGAGAATAAACGCTGGCAGGGGAAGTTCCATCAACTACTGCTTTAATTATATCATCAGGAACACCAAATTGTTTTGGAATAGAAGGTCCTCCCCCTATAATCCAAACGTCTCCTCCTTCCCACATACGGGGAACCTGCCAAATCATCTATTTAACTCTTTAATAAGTTGTTCTGCTGCTTCCTTTTTCAAAGATTTCTCATTAAGAATTTTTCCGTTTACATCTAAAATGTCAAACAGGAATAGACTCTTACCATGAGGTTGTATAGTATAAACAGGTTTTACTCCAGCGGTAGGAGAAACTTCCTTCACTGACGGTCCATCAAATACAGCATCCCCACTAACAGGAATCACCATACGCCTAAAGGCAGGAGATATATCATCAGGCCATGCTTCAAATACCTGTCCAGGCTTAATTATATGATTTCCTATTCTTAAAGAACCACCACCAACTTTTTTCCAGGATGGTTTATGAGTATTCTGATTATCTGTTACTTTTTTTGTACGTTCCATAATAAAATAAATTTTAATAAATAAAAGAAACTACTTGATTAGTAGATTTTATTATGACAAAAGAACAATGCCACATTTACCATTCTGATCTGAACGTATCTGCGGAACCTGTATTGCCATAACTTTGTACTTGGTAACCATGTTACCTTCTTCCGACCACTGAACGTTGGTGAGACCAAATCCGTTTATCAAACGAACTGTTTCCTTCTTCATCTCAACCAAAAGAACATTATCTGCTGTCAAAGTATCAATAACTTTGATTCCTTTAATTCCAGCAATGCTCAAAAGACGTTCCCTGATTGTTTTTCCAGGAGTGGTTGTATCATAATCGTCATCAAGAACTACTTCATAAGCCGTTGGAATGTAAAGCATCCAAGGACCATAATGATAAGCAGCAATACTTGAAGCTTTCATGTTAAGTACATCCTGAAGAATCCCAGCTGCTGTCTTAGCCGATGCATCCCAATGTGTACCCAAAGTAACAGCATTGATGTCTGGGAAATTAAGATAACTGTAAATCTTATTCCGATCTCTGTCATCTTTTGTTCCCCATGTATAAGTAGTATCAGTAAACAACATGGTTTCTTCTTTCTCCAGAATCCTACGTGCAGCTCTTTCTGCTAATGTAGTATCCAATGGATTACCTAACTTTCTGCTTGCTTCCAAATGTCTCGCATTGATCTCATAATCAACATGCAGAATCGGAATAGGCAGATAATTGGTCTGGAAATCCAAAGCATCATTTTTACCTCTGGTAATTCCGTCCATTGTCAACTCAACAGAGAGAGCTTCACTTACATCATGCCATTCCAGTACAGTTGTACCCATGGCATTACCAAGGTTATATGTAAGTCCATTATCAATAAGGTCCTGTACTCCACCTAACCTGTAACGGGACACATCCATAATTGCTTCATCCAACTGTTTCCATTCATCCCTTCTCAGGGTTGCGTTGATATTCAGCGGATTGGCATTAATACAGATTTCACGATAGCTGGAAAGTTTCTTAGGATTCCCTCCATTATAGGTATTTACATACACTTTATCATCGTCACCAAGATAAGGCCGTTTAGTACCAAGGTTTAGCTGCCCAGCACTGAGTGCATTTGCAACCATTCCTTCTACACCAGACTTACCCATCATATCTATTTTTACTTCTAATTCAGGCATTTTCTTTTCCTCCTTTTTCTTTTATAATTAAACAATACGAACTCTTAGAAATTGCCTTGCAGGCGAATCACTTGAACCAGCTGCGGACAGACTAGACAAGTCAAGAGCTTCCAAAGCTTGAGCAACGATCTCCAATGGATTTACAGTTCCAGTAACCTGGGATGATAAATCCTGATCAGTATGCTTCTGCAAATAACCAAGCCCATTAGACTCAAGAAAGTCTCCTATTGCAATATTCTGCTCATCCTCAATTTGAGCATAAACCTCATCACCACGCTGTGGAATCCATACCTGAACCTTTTCTGCAGCTGCATAGGCATCAGTGATATCTTTACCTTCAAGCCTGTTTTCAATTGCAAACATTGGTACAGCATTTCCACTTTCAGTAGAATGAACTCTTATCTTTCCAGTGGACATCAGTTCCACCAACATACCCGGACTGATAGCTGCATTAGCTTCATATTCCTCGAATATGTTCAGATAATTCTTAATAATTACACTTCTGTATGCCATTTCTTTTCCTCCTTTTCTTATTTAGATTCTTCAATTTCAATTCCCGGCATAAACAATGCACCACCACTGTTACTCTTATTATTTACAACAGGCGGCACACCACCATTAACTGAGTAATCAGTAACAGATTCCTTTTTAACTGACTTAAATACTCTTTCAAGTACATCGTCTTTCATCTCATTCAGTGTGGCTTCTTCCCAAGTACCTTTTTCAGTATTGGCAACAACCTCTTTCACCCAATTCTCACGTCTTGCTTTCCTCTGATCCCTTGCCCAAGCTAAATCTGCCTGATCCTCGGTAGAGAGTTTGTTCACTTCTACTGTCTTCTCAACAACCTTTTCTTTTTCAATCACCTTTGGAGTAATTGTTTTATCAAGGGCTGTTTCAGACAGTGTTTCCAACCATTCCCTGTCAGCCTCAACAAAGCCTGACTGCTTGTTAGCTATCACAGCATTGATTTTTTCGAGACATTTGGGACATTCATTTTTTGGCATTTTTTTGTCCTCCTTGTTTTTATTGTTAATACTAAATTCTGTTCTTGTCAAACCACTGTTGACAACATACTCCACTTTTTTATGGACTTCAATAGGCTCACCCACAAACTCAATTTTCCCGCTCTCGATTTTATAGGTTTGCTTATACATTTTAGATGATCCTTCACCACTTTGAGAATAAACCAAAGAATCATCATACATTTCTTCCAAGTAACAATACTTCTTATCAGTTTCCAATGTTCTTAGTTTACTGTAAACCATTTGCATTTTCTCCTGATATCCCTGCTCAGATTGATTTCCTATAACATTAATAGAAAATCCTTTTGTACTGAGAGATTTAACCATTTCTTCTACTTTCATATCTTCATCTTTTTTGTTTGCTCCTAATCCGCACCCATCCTTACAACTGCAAGCTCCTACTTGATCAGGCAATATCGCAAGGTGATCTGGACGATGGTTGTGTGCTATGCCTACATACTCCTCATCGTTATAAGTGCCTGTCTCCATTTCATTCTCAGTGAACATCCCAAGACTTACTTCCATCTCCTTCATATCGTTTACCGCTGCTAAAGTCTCTGGTGATACAGTATTTAATTTATCCTCATCAAACCATACTTCTGCTTTAAGCTTCTTCCCGTCCACTTCTGTATTGTACACTCTTCCTACAGTAATCTTATCAACAACCTCCGGTGAATTTGCAGATATTGGATTTCCGTCTTCATCCTCTGGGTGATAAATCACCACAGGTCTACCATTCCAAGACTCCGGGAACTTTCCAAGTTCTGATATTTCATGCAGTAATGGTCCCTGACTTCCATTATGCACTCCTTCCACCATCATTACAACAGGTACAACCAAATGAGCTTTCTCCTGATGAACAACAAGTTTTACTTCATAATCCAGTACCTGTTTATTCTTATAAGCAGAATAAACTCCCTTACTTTCATTAGCATTCATCACCGCTCCATTAGCTTGTTTAATAGCAGATGCAGCACAGGTTTCCTCAGTTCCTCCTTTAGCTAGACATCTCTTTAGAACGGAATTGGCAATTCTACACCATTGTGTTTTTTGCTTATCTGTCAATCCTTTTTTGTGGGAATCCACATCTGCAACTGTCCATGGCATCTTAATTTCCTCCTATTAATTATTTTTATATTTCTGTAATTCTTCAATAAATGGAAGAGCAATACACCTGCACTGAGGGTGCAATGGTATCATAGGTTCTATTTCATCCAATGTAAATATCTTTCCTTGTAAACTGGCACATTTCTCACAAACTCTGTCATCACCTGCTGTCATCCACTCTCCTTTTACAATGACCCCTTCAACAGCCCAATTACGATATTCCTGAATAGTTGCTTGGTGGTGTGCTCTGATTATTTCTGTCCTAGCCAACATCATTGCTCTTCTTCCTGCAGGAATGAAACGTCCTAGCGTGTCCGTTAAGGCAAGATCACCCATTTTAGTACCATTAATACTAGCTACAAGCTTTCGGGCAAGCAAGGCAGGTCCATCGCCGTCAGCAATACCCTGAGCAAGAATCCTACTAATTTGAGCATCCATAGCTGAGGTTATCCCTTTTAAATCGCTGAACACCCTTGTAAAAAGTAATCCTACTCTATCTACATGGAAAGGTGTTTGCATTGACATATCTATTCCACCTGTTTCTTCAATTCCCGGAACCTTATATCCTGCTTTAATCAATTCATATCGTGCTCGCATCACTCCTCTTTTATAAGAGTCATATATATAACGATTAGTCAGATCGGAAGAGCGTC
>ERZ869929.543-NODE-543-length-21023-cov-4.683041_pt1 | contig 21023 bp, 41 predicted proteins | sample MGYA00579312_ERZ869929 | MGnify/ENA primary metagenome ERZ869929 (study PRJEB32216, sample SAMN09231818) | wastewater metagenome | place: USA: Maryland | collected 2016-08-09 | study: EMG produced TPA metagenomics assembly of the PRJNA472060 data set (Reclaimed... | reverse complement strand
CCGATCTTATTGGTGAATAGAACGTCAGAAACTAAGGGGTTCCGTCTTTCGTTTTGCCTGTATTGTATCCAGTCAGCCACAGAACACCGCCTTAAACAGTCGAATCATAGAGGGTTGAGATAGTTCCGTCCGCTTTACGTCCGTAGATTTTAACGTCAAGTGTTCCTGTGCTTTTATAGTCTATCAGTAAACGCCGGAGATATTTCTCTTCCTGCGGGCTTCCAAGGTTATTGAATGGTATGCGGAGAGTTCCGGCTTTAACGGATGTGGCATCTGTAAGCTGTTTTGGTATAGTTGTTCCGTCGGTGTAAAAACAAATATTGGTATAAACATTTCCGCCGAAGTTTGTCCATTGAACCGTATCGTGCATCCAACGCCCTTTGTTCAAATCAAGGATATAGGCTTGACTGCTTGCGGGAGTTATATCAACACAATAAAGCCAATTCATTTTTTGCCAATAGCCCAAACGCCAATCGTGCGAGAAATTCCAATTGCCCTTCACAATGGTGGAAATATTCCTCAAATCACCGCCTGAGAAGGCGAATACGCCCTCTGAATTGAAAATATATAATACATTATTAAAAACTCTTGCGTCCTTAGGAGTGGACATGCCAGAGGCCACACAGTGGAACTGTGCCGAGGTTATTCCGTCCTCGTAAGTTGTGGTTTTCATCCATATAGAATGTTCCTTAACTACAACAAGCCCGCCGTTAATGTCATACATAAAGCGGACAGCATCGGATGCACTCCCAACATTCACATAATTGGTTGTGATATTCGTTTCGTAAAGCCCGACATCAGAATAATAAATCCGGTTTCTGCCACCTGTGCCGGAATCAAGGCACCCTCCAACAAGCAGGCGGTTCTCGTGAGCACAAACACAATAGCCTTTAAGGGTTGTGCTTAAGAACTTCCAAGCGGTGGTGCCGGGGGTTATGAAAATAGGGCAATCAGAAGTGCTATTGTTTTTGATACAAACATTAGTGCCAAGGTCTGCGATTGTCCACGTGCCCTGAGTAACAGCAGGGGTTTGCAGTTGTTCGCCTGCCGTAAAAGTGTAGGCGGTTGACCAAGTCGCTCCGGCATCGGCACTCTTGTAAACTTTAGTGTAATCGGAATCACTTGTTATAGCGTATAAAATATCAGTGCCATCGTTCAAAACTGCAAGAACAGTCCCACCGGGGGCATTTCCGAGAGCCACACCAGAGGCATAAGGAGGCCTTATAACATCATCTTCACGATAGACAAGCCTATCCATAAAAACAAAACCTTGCGGTATATTCAGGGAATAAATCCCGCTTATGGATTCAGCTCCATATCCGGAACCGGCTGAAGCGGCATGCCCGCCCTTTATTGGAAGTATTGATATTTTACTCATTATAAAACCTCTTTTAATTACCTATCCGGCAACGTTTCATCGCTCGCAAGACGGAAGCATAAAACATCGTTAGGCTTGCTGAGTTGGTTTCTTCTCATTTCATCAAGCCTTGTATAAAACTTCTGCATATAATTTTGCCCAATTGTATTAGACATCTTGCCGTTGCCTCTGACATCACCCATAAGGATCTGTCCTGCTGTATAATATACAAGCAGGTCGTGATACTCTGAAGGGAATATAGGCTCGTCTGTGCTTTCTGAAAGGGCTGTCGGTTTCTTAAAATATTTCAGCTCGAATTTGTAGGCCTTATCTGGAACTGGATAAATATACAAATACCCGTTTCTCACATAATAGTGCGTCGGCACCCCATCAGTAATGCGAGGATATAAACGATCGATCTCTTCCTCATCAGCCTTGATTAACCTCATAGTGGTTTGAAGTCCTGAGCTTATATCCTCGCAAATCACATCCAGCATATTGAAATAATCTGTCGGCAAAGCAAGCATATTGCTCGAAACCTCGTCCCCGTCCTCGTAAGTTTCCACCAAGCCGGGAGAAGCCAAGGTTAAGGTTGTTGCAGGAGTGCCACTAATTTTAGCCCGCTCGTAAACAGTTCCGTTGTTAATCGTGAGCCATTGATTAGCGAACATATTCGTAACAGCGTCAACATAAGCGGTTGTGTCTGTCGAATCGTCCGCAATATTTGTATAAGGGTTAACCTTATATGTTTCGTCAATGAGCCATTCCCAAGGGGTATTCTGAAAAGTCCAAACATATCTATATCCCTCGTTAATATAATCATTAACAATGGTCGTTGAGAAGGCTGTATTTTCTGAGCTTTCCTGTATCCGTCTGTAAACCGATGCTTGTATCGCTGTAAGATCCATAGTAGCCCCTTATCCCATAATCGCAAGGACATCCCCCTGCTTCATCGTTATGTAATCTTTTTCTTCGTGGCGTATATTATGGCCTGAATATTTTCCAAACAGAACCACATCGCCTACTTTGACATCTAACGGCATTATTTCGCCGTTGCTCAAAGCTATACCTGAACCGACGGCAACAACTCTGCCCGTTGTCGGCTTTTCTTTGGCCATATCAGGAATAATGATTCCGCTGTCAGTAACACTTTCCTGTGCTTCTGGCTCGACAATTATTCTGTCCTCTACCGCTAATAATTCGAAACCGCTCATTCGTCCCTCCATTTAATATTATTTTTTATGATAAACTTGAGGAGAAAATTCCCCTCCGTTTTCATAGTGCGTGTGTAATGCTTGCGTAACTCTTGTCAATGCGTGTTCAAGGTGTTTATCGCTTGAATCTCCTGCGAGATAAGCATATATATGCTGTATAGCGTGGCCAAGCTGAGAATCAATTGGCAGTTTTAAATAATTATGGTTGCCGTATTTATCAGCACCATACTTATAAATATTTGCCAATGCGAATATTGGCTTTGCAGGAATAAGCTCAAAACCATACGGAGTAAAAGATTGAGAACCGCCTTTGTCATTCGTTACCAAAGGCTCGTTAGGTGTTAACCCCTCAATAATCTGCATCCGCACCTCCTACGCTAAATAAATATAGAATTTCCCGCCGGCTATGGTCGTCGGGTTTATCCCCTGAAACCACACGCCGTTGCCGAATTCAAACGTCTTTCTCAAATCGCCTGTTTCGACAGTAACATTTAAATGCTCAGTCCCCGCAAATGCCGAGGGCTTGCAAGCCTTCAGGACAAGATTCTGTCCGTTAGCCGCTCCGACGATTGCAATTGATTTCACCTTGTATCTCATAGACGAATACTCTGTTCCACCGTTAACAACGTCGTGTGTAGCATCATAAGCCACATCATCAGAAGCCGTATCAAGTATTATGGGATTAGTTCCCCAAACATTAGCCATTTATTCCACCTCAAATTAATAAAGTTTTATCCCTATCTGTTTTCTTCCGCAGTTCAGACATACGTCCGCAGATGCTGAAGGCTGAAAGGTTATATTGATTATTCCAAAGAGTTTTTTAATTTTTACTTCAGGGAAGGCCGCCGATAACCTAACAAATTTACCCTCAGGGAAACTCGGTTCCTGACAGCCGGGACATACTACTGCCGACTGTGCGTTTATACTCTTTGCTATAATTTCATTACTCATAATATCCTCCTAAAAACTTTTACTATGTTCTTGCCTTATCAATCTTTTTCCTGTCTTTATTTCGTCCATATATTTCTTTATTTTTATTCGTAGCGTTCTGCCGGATTCTTTGACGGTTTGGAAGCTCAAATACCCCGGCTTTAAAAGCCCTAAATCCCACCTTGTCTGCGGGTCGCCAGAGAAAACTCCGTATCCATCAATTAAAGCCCATTCAGCGTGTGTTAAAACCCTGTGGAGGGGAAAACCTTTTAGGATACATATCTCAGCGGCCACAAGGCAAAGCTCGTCAATCTGCTCCTCTGTAATTGGGAATTTCCCAAAATTTGTGGAAACAGCCCCCGCCATAGCACAAATCGCCACGTCGATTACTTGAGAGTTTCTGCCATAAGTTCCCTGCAGGCGTTCTGTGTAGTTATGGTTCTTCTCGAAATAAACTTCGCCATTTTGATCTGTCCCTATGACGGCGTGATAATGATCTCTGTCTAACCATGACGGGGTATAAGTCCCCGCACTCCAATGTAAACTTAAGTGAGTCTTCATACTTTCACCTTTTTAAGTTCTTCAATTTTTTTGCCAAGATCATCTATTTTAGCGGAATGTTTCCCTATCTTTTCGCCGAGGTAATCAACACGACTGCAAATATTATTTAGAAGTTTTTCCTGATTGGCGGCTATTTTCTCATTCGAATCTATGATCATCTGTGTGCGTTTCTCTTCGTGTTCATTCTGTTGGTCAAGCCATTCGGGAACATATCTAATTAGAATCTTATAGATGCCGTAAAACATAGCTATAATCAAACCAACGGCCCACATCTGAGGCGATGTGATTAGCTGATAAATAAATGCTTCTATTCCTGGAACTGCCTGAGTTGTTGTTTCTGCTAACATTTTAATACCCCATAGATAAAATTTAAGCAGGGGAGGTTAAGCCCCTGCTGTGTTACGTTAGATACTCGTTACATCAATTGAGAATACATTTCCCGCATCGTTTTTAAAGCGAAGTTGAGAAGTCCCGTCATTATCGTAGAGATAGAGAACTATCTTTCCGCTCGCAGGCGTATTCGGAGTTGTAATCTCTTTCAAGTGTATAGCGTCATTTGCATAAAGCTCGTCTGCCATTGTAACAGTCCCATTAGTTGTAACAGCCCCGTTAAAGGTGGCCGCACCTGTGAAGGTTGTTGCTCCAGTAATTGCAAGCGTGCCTGATACGGTTACATTTCCGCCAAGGGCGATCGTAGTTCCCGCAATATTCAGCGTGTTCGCTGTGCTTGATTGAATATAAGTTACGGTATCTCTGAATTGAAGTTTTTTGTTTGTGGCTACGGTTGTAGTATCATTGAGAGCGGTAGTGCTTGAATGTGTGGCCGCTCCGGTTATAGTTACTGTATCAGCAAAGGTAACATCTCCGTTATAGATTGCTTCGCCGACTACAGTTAATGTTCCGGCAATAGTTACGTTTCCGCCCACAGTCAGGTTGCTATCAAGTGTTAAGCTGTCAAGGTTTGTCGTTCCCGCCCAAGCAAATAAGCTCAATCCGAGAGCCAAAACCAAAACAAAAACGACAACCAGTGTTAATTCTGATTTCGTCCAATTTTTCATATTTTCACCTCTTTTTTAGGCTCTACCTGTATTTTAGGGGTTGCCTCTTTTTTAGGCTCTACCTGTATGACATCAAGAACCTCAGGCTTCTTTTTGTCTGATTCCTCCTCAAGTGTCATATATAGGCAATCGGTCATCCTTTTATCCATACAAGGATTGGATATGTTTTTAGCTTTAACCCATCCCTTTTTTAAAAATGCAGGAACTGAATCTATTTTTACATATCTTGATTTCATATTTTCACCTCTTTACAAAAAAATAAAAAGGGGAAGGGATGTCCTCCCCCCGTGTTATAACCGAGTTACGCTCCGTCAACTCCGAAGATATTTCTCCAACCGATATTATCGAAAGCAAATCTGGTATATGATCTTATTTTCGGAGAATCCGATCTGTCAAAATCAAGCTCAATAGCTGTTTCAAGATCAATTCTGTTGACATATTTCAACGGATGAATTTCGTCTGAAGGATCTCCAATCAAGAACCAATTATCAGCAGTGGTAAGGAACGGACTTGCGACAACTTCTATCCCCAAGCCTTTAAGGACGTTCATATCGTTGTTAGCCGTTCCGGCTTTAAGTTCTGATTTTAAAATCTCATTAGCCGTAAATTCAAGGCCAAGCGGAACTAACAGAATTTTAGGCATGATCAAAAGATTTTTGCCTCTTCCGTCTGTGGTATTTTTCATCTCGGCGATAGCCTGCTGAAGCGATGAAGCTGTTAAATCTGAATCAGTGGACAGTCTGTTTGAACCTGTTCCTCCACCTTCAAGCGGATGTGATGTCGAAAACAAATAGCTCGCATCAGGGCTTTTAACAGTAGCAAAGCCGTTATTAAGCTGATAATGAGCGAGTATTTCCTGCGTCTGCATATATGATCTAACGCACATATTTGCAGTTTTTCTAAGCTCGCCCTGCTGATCGTCATCCCAAGCCTCCCTTGAAATGGCGATGCCTTGATTATAGGATACGGGAGTTATTGTTTTGTCATATCCCGCAATCGGAGCATCATAGGCCAATTCTCCGTATTCGCTTGCTTGCGTCATTAAGCCAAGGCCTATTACTTCTGAAAACTTCGAATCTTTGGTATTGGTTTTATGCTCTTTATAAAATTTAGTAAAGGTTTTCGGGAACGGTTTCATTTTGCTTTCGGTTATTACACCTTCCCAATAAGCCTTAACTTGAGTTAAATTTTCAAAATTGTTTCTTATTACTACGGACATTTATTTCACTTCCTTTGAATTTTAGTTAATTATGCGAGCGTTCCGGGCTGTCCGGTGTCGGCCACATCTCTAAGGACTTTTACGATCACTCTGCCGTAAGTATCTCCGACAGCATCTTTCGGGCTAAGAGACTGAATCTGAAAAGCATCTGCCGTTGTTTCAGCAAGGTCAAGATAGTGTTTGTTAGAAGCTACTACGAGGCCGTATTCTGCGCCAATCTGCGTAATCGCAGTTATAGCACTTCCGGGCGTAGCGTGATAAACATTCATCTCAAATTCGGTTTCACCATCGGCTACTGCTACCAAGACATCTGCGTCAGTTGTTCCGCTTGCATCGTGCATAGCCATTCCGAGAATGTGAGCCGTATCACTTGCACAAACGGTTACTTTCCCGCTTGATAGGTAAACGAATTCTCCCGCCTTGAAGCTCTGTGAAGCGGCTTCAGGGAAGGCTCTTATCGTAGCTTTTTTAGGGTTAGCCAACTGGACTCTTTGTAAAGCTATTGTTGCCATTATTTTTTTTCACTCCTTATTTAAGTTCTTCCGGTCTTTATCAATCTTGTCTGCTCATCGTTACGGGCTTTAACTCTGGCCTCATAAATATCTCTGCGGATCTTCATAAGAATCATATCAGCCTTCACGACTTGTTCCGTTTTGGGATCATACTGAAAATCTCCTTGACGGACTGTGCCGGTGGAATTTTCCACTGTAACATATCCCATAGATTTTAAGTTGTCCACGTTCGAGGATGCAACCCAACGAGGAACATAATCAGCTCCGATGACGACGCCATGTGGGATAGATAATTTATCATTAACTTTTCTTTCGATTACATTAACGATTTTTTTAACTTCCTCATACGAAGGGGTCGCTACGGTTTTTTCTTCTTCTACGCTCATCTCGATGTTCTCGCTTTCCTCGATTATATTATTTTCCGTTTCAGCCTGCTACATATTTTCAGGCTCAGCCTGCGTTATTTTTTTCGGTCGCCCGACTTTAACTTTTTTTCTCGTTCCTGTTTTGGCTTTATACATTTTTCTTTTCTCCTTGTTTGAAAGTTTTTAATGCCGCCTTGATTCCCTCTGGGCTTGTTATACCCCAAGATTTAATCTTTTCAACCAATACAGCGTCGTTACTGACATTAGGTGTTATACTGCTTCCTAATTTCATCGTGTTACCTGCCTGAGTTTTATTCGGCACATAACCTTGCTGTGGCTGAACATTCGGCATCTGAGGCTGAGTATTCTGCAGGTTTTTTATCATCTGTAATACTGCCTTCTTGCTTTCAGGATTCGACATATACTGTTGCATTTCAGGAAAAGAACGAATGACATTTTGTTCAATCTGGTAGTCGGGTGAACTCATATACTGTAGTTTTTGTTCTACTATTTTGTCGAATGAAGATATTTGCTCTTTGGTTTTCCATAACTCGAATTTGATTAATGCTTCATCTATGGCCATTTCTTGGATTTTATCATCCTCGAAAAAATCGCCATATTTTTTCTGTGCATTTCTATGCGTTTCAAGATAGATATTCTGCCAAGCAATATCCTCGGAAGAAACTTCCTTCGCAGGCTGTTCCGGTTGCGAGGTCTTAGATTTAAGCTCTTTTTCCAGAAGATTATACTCCTGAGATTTTCTAAAGAATTCTTGTTCTAATTCCTCGGCACTCTCGAATCTGCCAGCCCATTTTTTAGCCTGTGCAGGCTGTGATGCGGCCTTGTCTTGGTCGTTTCCTTCTTCAATACTTTCGACATTTTCATCCATCGTTGAAGTGTCTTGTGTTTCTTCAACCTCGTTAACTTCTTGCGTTTCAGGCATAGCACCTGTTGCATCTGACATATTACCTCCGTTTTTTTTGTGCCTGTTACTTTTCAGGCATTTTACTTTTCTCTTCAATAAAATTCAAGATGGTTCTTATGGTTTTAACGGTAGCCCGTTCCTGCACCATCTCGATATAACTACCATTCCCATTAACTAAATTCTCAATGCTATTGTTCTGCAAGTTGTCCAAAAAGGGACGGATCAATTCCTTCCATGCCTGCGAGCATGTCATTTCCTGCGTTGCTTCCCAATAGTTCATTCATTCCTCCGTCTTGTGCCATCATTGGATCTTGCATCATCATTTGCTCCTGCATGGCCTGCTGTTGCTGTGCTTGTTCCTCTGGGCTTATGATAAATTTCTCGGCGTTGATTTTAAATAGTTCACCGAATGACTTGATGGTTTTTTCCGGTTGAAGCATTTGAGCCGTCATCGGATTACCCATAAGTATTGAGTAGAACTGCATCGTATCCGATATTCTCTTGCTTTGTTCGGAATTCATCAGGTCTATGTTGAGATAAAAATCAAATTCGCCGTCTATATCCTCAGGAGTTAAATCCATATATTCGACTTCGCCTTTATCGCCGAGGACTTTAATCTGTCTTTCCTCTGGCATATACTGTTGGCATAGTTGTAAAAATCTCTTGGCGATTATTTTGATGCTTTCTTCGGCCATACACTTAAAGACAAATTGGAATCTCGTAGCCGACTGCATCGTTTTGCTCTGCACTTCTGTGGCCGTCTGTCTTGGAGCGACTGAATCCACAGTGCCTTGGACGTAATCGGTTGCCCCTGTCGTGTTCTGCATCGCTGAATGAAGCTGTCTTTGTTCCTCGTAGGATGATGATGTAACATCCGGTGTAGGTAATGGCAGAATCACATTGTTAATATTCCCTCTTGTGCTGATTACTCCACCGGCTTTAGATTTAAGTTGTTTCTTATCAACCATTCCCTCTTGAATAATCCACATACGGTTAAGGATTAACCGCACATTATGGATGCGGGAATTAACGATATTATTCATCTGGTCTTGTAAATCTTTGATGGTCATAGGAACACTCAAGCCATAGAACTCAAAGGGCAGGGGTTGGTATCTCGCCACAACAAATGGCTTTTCCTTAAACCAGTAAGGGTTTTCCTCGTTGCGTAAAACATATCTCTGCTCTACCACAACAACAACTCTATCATCTTCCCAATATTCTAAAACCTCATATTTATCAGGCAATCCGACATTTGACGAATCACTCTGGAAATTGCTATACATCTGATCTTGCCTTTTAGCCTGATCTTCTTGGCCTGAACCTTCGAACTCGCTTAATTTTTCGAATTCGTCTTTATCCCATATACCATTATCGACAAGTTCTTTTATTTCATTGTAGGTCATTAATTTACGCTCAATGCAAAAACGGGCATCGTCAATAGATGTGGCCGCAGGGTCGATATAAAAATCATATATAGGCACGGTGTCGAAGGTGGGGTTGTCTTTGACTATTTGCTCTTGTTCCACTTCTATATAAATCTTGCCACCCGTATAAGGGTCATAAGATGCCTGTCTTTTCTTAATGGTTTTGGTGCTATATTTCCACGAGGTTTTTCCTATAGCCGTTCCATAAATTAACGCCTGCCGGTAGAAGTCCACATTCTTTAAAGAAAATCTATCAACCTCAAGCTCATATTTTATCAAGGCCTGTATCGTTGCGGCCTTTTCATCATCGAATTTATCCCGCCCCGATACGCTCATAATGTTTGTGGCATTATTCAGGAATTCGCCCGCTAAACGAGGAAGAATTGTTTCGACTATTTGATAGGTAACAGGAACGAAAACAATGTCATCGGCATTTTCTTTAATGCCTCGGTATCTTTTATACGATTCATTCCACGTAGTTTCTATCGAAGTTCTGGCATTTTTTGCCGAGAGATAATACTCTACGACTTTTTTAAGCATGTTTTCATTCGAATAATCTGTTTGCATCATTACCCCGTTCAGAGATTAATACCGGTGGCGTTTTCCAACAGGCCAAGGCTAATGAAATAACACAGTCATCGTGCCGTCCTGCAGGTGCGGAATATACCCATCTGCCACCCTCGGTTTGCTTAACTTCAAATTCTCTCAATTCCTTTAATAGTATATCATATTCAGGAATCTCAATCAATTCACGCTCAAACAAGATTGAGAGTTTATTCAGGATATTACCCTTCGAAGTATTTGTGAATTTAAGACCGTCTGCGGGGATACCGGCAAGCTGTAAATCCTCAAGAATCGGATCGCCAAGACCTGTAGAATCAAGCATAACAATCCCACCATATTTCCGATAGGTGTTAACGATACGCTCTTTCTGAATTGTCCATTGGATGTTATTGAATCTATCCATTTCGACAAGCCTTATCTTGCCATTCGGATTACATTTTACCACAGTAATTACGGTGAAGTCTGTGGTTTTAGCGAGGTCAACGCCGATATAATATATTTCTTCCTGTTTGGTTACGCTGAAAGAATTCACATAACCGCACAAGAAACACTTTTGTGAATTAAGCCCCACATTAAACTCTTTATATCTTGGGTCATAATCATTCAGTATGATATTATTCTGGCTACAATACTCGCACTCAAAGCATTTCTGTATAATCGCAGGCTTCTCGGTTTCTTTAACCAAACAATTATTTATATTCCTGAAATACGATAAGCTATCATCCAAAAATTCAGCCATAATCTCTTGTCTGAATATGGTTTCAGGCATGTTCTTTTTCATGTCGTCTATTTCTTTTGGTGGAATATGCGGATTAGTATAGGTCGAAAAAGACCAAGATTCATAGTTGGTTTCTGATTTATCTTGCCCAAGCATAAACAAATCATAAAACCAATTCTTGCCTCTGGGAGTAGAGATAATAATAGAGCGTCCCTGTGTGCTTAAAAGCATCGGCTGAAGAATCTGATACCATATCTCTGCCTTCATAATTGCGGCCTCGTCTAAGGCCATAAGATGAACCCCAGCACCAAGTAAATTGTCGGGATGGTCGGCTGATTTAATCTCAATCACATCGCCGGTTATTAAAACATATTTGTGTTCTTTTTTATTGCTTTTCTTATCGTCAATAATAGGGCGAAGTAGAGGGATTAATTCTTCCTCCACATGCCCCGCTATTGAATATGTGTTAGCGACAATCCATATCAGTATGGGCTTGCCACCGTTGGCTTTTCTCAGGTCTTTGGAAATCAATGTTTCATAAAATATTTCCTGTGCGACGGCAAGAGTTTTTCCCCACCTACGCCCACAACAGAGAATCTTGTGCCTCGCTGTGCTAAGATGAAATTTCTTCTGTCCGTCATGCGGATAATATTTATTATCTATTTGATACTTTTTTGCCAAACATTGGCCTCCATAATTTTAACACTTAAACGATATAATGCCTTTCAACTCTGATTCTTGCCGGTTGTGGTTTAATCCTTGCAAAAAACCAAAGAACATTTGATTCAAAGCACAATCGTAAAATTCCTCGCATTCGTTACAGGATAACTCCATATCATTACATTTCTGCATTTTAAACCTAAATGGTTTTATTTCAGCGGTTATTTCAACTTTATTGCTCAAATCTTTATGCCTCCATTATGTAGCTCGTTTTTTAATATATAGTAATCATCCGTATATTCTTTTTTATCTTCGTCATAGAATTTCTTTCTGTCGGTATCTATCATTATTTTTCTATGCGGATATGATTCTGCCCATTCGCTATAAGCCTTGTTTAAAGCATCCATATATTCGAACGGTATTGAATCCTCAATACATCTGTTTCTGTCCCGTAGGCGGTTCATTAGCGTGCCTGTAGAAGCCATTAAAATAATGGTTATTGTAGGAGGCTTCAAAAAGGCAACAATCTTCTCATAATGTGGAACATATATTTCTTCAAAATCCACTTTGTCCATCTCGCCTCTGTCCGTTAGAACCTTCGCAAAGATATAATCCTCGTATATGGAACGGTCTGATATTATGGTTTTATTCGCTGTTAAGGCTTCGATATGTTTATGAAACCTATCCCACAGGAAAAATATTTGCGTCCTCAAGCTCTCATAATGGCATTTCACCTGATGAGTGTTTATCGGTATTTGCTGAAATTGTTTCAAAGCCTGATAAAAGCTCGCCAATGTGGGATGTCCTTCGACAGTTTCATCCTGATAAAAAGCGTCTGATTCTTTAGACAATGCTCTCGCTAAAGTGCTTTTCCCTACCGCTATTGCTCCGGCCACATTTATAAATGTTGTCATTCGCCCTCCTTTTTATTCACAAGATACATAACTAAATTGCTTATGTGTTTTTTAAGTCTGTTTAATTCTGATACAGCTTCACCGAGGCTGAGATTAAAGGCAATCTGAATATTGCCTGCGTCATCTGGAAAACCTAAGTCATCGGCGTTCAAATCAAAATCATAACCTCCATTATAATTTTTGTGCATTCTGATGTCTAACATTTAAATCCCCCTTATATATTTGATAATATCGGCTATAGCTACAAGTCCAGTAATCTGCCTAATAACTCCAAGGCTCGTTTCTGAGCCTATCCGGCAAAATTCTTTGTAGTGTTTCGCAAGCGTCTTTGCCTTTGTATCCGCTCTCTTCTGTCTGAGCCTTCCGCTTCTGAGATTCCGGCTTCTATCGCCCGCCATCCCCTCGGCATCGTTAGGCGATTGCTTCTCATAACAGTCTTTTATGCCTACCTCATTTATAAAATCGTTAGTCGGATAATAACTCGGCGGGGTTATACGCTCGCACCTGTTAAGTTTTATCGTCATCTCTAAACCTCCTTATATGTCCTCGCAAAGTGGCGAAGCCCATATTCAAATGGCCTGTTCGCCATATCTCGTTTATATCTTTTCCCTCCTTTAGCAACTTCCTTATTTTAGCTAAATCAGAAGGTTTCGTATGTTTCGTCCTTCTTCTTTTGCTCTTTCTCACCAGCCCACTCTCAAGCCTTCTCCGGCAATCTGCGATTATCGCTTGAATACCGTCATCTCCAAATACAGCACTCATCCAATTTAAAAATGCATTCTCTCGTTGGATATAATGTTTGTGCATATAGTTTATATTTTAACCTCCGATTTCATTTCAATGGCACATCTAAGAATTTCAGGGTTGCCGTTTATTAACATAACCCTAAACTCTAAGGCATCATCATCGAGAGATATGTTATATGAAGGCTCTAATAATTTAAAAAGTGGCATATACGAGTGATGATTTGTTTTTATCATTATGATGATCTCCCCACCTTCGGGGATAAAATAATCTCTCACAAAAACAAAACACTCTCCGATAACAAGGTCATTAAATCTTGAAATATTACTTTTAATAAATGATAGCTTCATTTCTATTCCTCCTCGATGGGGTCTTGATCGTCTGATTCTTTAACATTTACTTCTATATCACAACGAGTTACGGCGTGTTCCCCCAAAAAAAGCGTAAGAGATACATTTAAATTAGCACTATGTTTATCTGGAAAGGTATCTTTCAATATGCTTAACGGCAACCCATACGCATCTGATATTTTTCTAAAAATATTATTGGACTGTCGGTCTTGAAACCATTCACCAATTGCCAGATCACCAAAAACTAATTTGTCTTTATACTCATAAGTGAAATTTATCATTATTTATCTCCTTTATTATTTTGTTGTTTTTTAAAATAAGGGGCTTCTATGATTCTGCAAATAATGCTTATATCGCTTATTAAATCATTTTCAATAAAATATTCAGCTCTTTCTTCCGCTTCTGCTTCATCTTCCCAAACTGAATCGATCTCAATATGTCCACCGTCATTTACATAAATCACAAAACAAGTTTTCATGTTATTTCTCCATATTAATCATTTTTTTCGTTATTATTCTTCATCATCTTCTTCATCATCGTCATCTACCTCGTCATCTACCTCAACGCAGGAGAAAAGACAACCTATGGTATCACAAATTAGGTTCAGCATTACTTCAGGAGTGTAACGCTTCAGCGTTTCCTCCTCCTCGTTCATAAGGGCTTTTCTATAAACCATTAATCGATCAATCATTTCTTCTCTTAAACTTTGCATTTTATTTATCCTCCTTTTCTCTCTCTATCCATTTTGTTACCCACGCATCTTTAACTTTTAGGCTACTCAATATGAGTTTATAGGATATTAAATCCCTCTCTAACCGATTCAATTTATTCTTGCATACATATTTACCATAAGTCCTTTTTCTCTCCGATATACGGGCTTCTAACTGCTTTATGTTGTATTTAACAAGCTCGAACATATCCGCTCTCTCTTCTTTTGTCATTTTTATTAATCTCCTCTCTCATCTAAAAATTTTTTTATTTCTTCGTTCGTTTCAAACTTTAATGTTTTCCCTTGTTCTTTAAAATATGTGGTGCAGTTTTCAGGGTTTAATTTATCCACAACAATACACCAATCACCTTCAATGAGTTCATAGGGAGGCTTATTTTCTTCAATCATCATTTTTAACACCTATTATTTCTTTCCACTCTTCAGGGTCAAAAACTATTCCCCTTGGATACACTTCAGCTTCATCATCAAACAAATACCACTTATCAGGATCTTCAAATATCTCGCTCCAACATTCTTCGGCGGGCTTATCCATCTTAGCCTCCTTCCATTAAATCTTCTATCGTTTCCTGTTTCTTTTTTAAAACCACATTGTCCAACTTCTGCCGTTTCAGCCTTGCCATTTCGAACATTACCGCTTTTTCCAAAAATGCCCCGATGGTTATCCGATGGGCTACGCACTCAAGTTTTATCATCGTGTGCAACTCCCTCGGAACTGATATGCTCGCCCATTCCTTTACATTTTTGAAGTTCTTCTTATATTGCAATCTCCGCTTTTTCAAAGTGTTACCTCCTCTCCCTCGTAACATTTATAAAAACTCTGTTAAAATCCCTGAACAGCGATTTATAATCGGCTATCCTGTAATTTTTATTCTCTGACCCTGTAGGTTTTTTGTTCACCTGTGGAACATCGAACCAAGACATATCATTTGGATAAGCATAATACGGATAATCAGGATTCACATTCTCAATTATAATCGTATTTATGAAATTACAAGCGTGTAATTCCGATAAAGTGTAAACCCGGTGCATCCCGTCATTCAGTATAGCCAAGCCGTCATTGCCAACTTCCACAATCGGAGGCAAGAAATCAAACACATCTTTATCGGTTTCAATTGTCAGATAACCCCTAAGCGAATTGTAATCAATGCCCATATCCTGCAAATCATTTATAAGCTCGTCTATTGCCGATAAATTATCCTTCAAGACATACTTCTGACAAAAGGCTATGTCCTGAGGTTGAAGGCACTCGATACTAAACTCTGAATCATAATACGGCATCACTCCGGCATTTACACCCTTCAGCGGAACTCTGCGGAGCTTATTGAATAATGTCGCCTCTGAATGATATATTACTTTCTGGATGTTCATTTATTTGCTTCCTCCTTTATCGTATTCCATCTAAGCGGAAATCCTGCCTTTTCCCATTCTGAGAGAATGTGGGGTGTGTTAACTATTTTCTCTATTCTTGCACTTATAATCTCATCAGTATTAGGCGATCTTTTTAAATATATTGTTTCATCAATAAATCGGTCAAGACCAAAAGGAGGGAAAAAAACTCTTACAACAGGCCAATATTCAAAATGCCCCGATCTTTCCGCTATTTCTTCGCCAATGTCTATCTTTATAATATCAGTGAATAATTGGCCGGCATAATTGTCAATTCTGCTAATAGGTAATTCACAACCTGCTATTGCTCTTATTTCCTTTACTGTTTTAAGGCCGAAAAGATAGCTCGGCGACCAGGCAGTCTTTCCCCCTATGCTTTCGAATTCTAATTCAAGTTTCATTTATTCTCTCTCCTTTAAACTGTGAATTTAGGATTTATAACTTTGCCAATATTTAGGGCTTCTAATTTTTTAAAACGCTGATTATAATAATAAAGAGAATCAGAATATGAATAAACCACAATCGCACTCCCCTTTGTGGCAGAACCTTTGGCAACTCCATTAATCTCGTGCTTGAGCCTGCCCTTTGGGAATATAATATAATCAGCCTCATCCCAAATGTATTTAAACCATACATCTATTTCCGTGCTGCTTGGGATTAACATCACAACATCAACACCATTATCACGAGCTTTTATAGCCTTCTTAAAAAAGTATTCTAAATTCTTCGTGCCATAAGGTGGGTTACAAAAGGTTGTTGAATACCAATCTATCTCATCATCCTTATAAGAACCTATACTACATTTTTTGTTTTCCGGCGTGCAAGCTCCGTCTATTACAAACCAGAATACCGTCTTTAGCTTATCATATAACGCCTGCGGGGTTTCCCAATCATCCTTCTCTGAACTTTGATAATACTTTTTTGTCATTGGTTGCTCCTTATCTTTTTGCTGACCTCGGTAATATGATGTTATTCAAAATATGGGACTTCTTCAACGCAATAAATTATATGGTTTCGGGTTCCCTTTTCGCTCATACACTCTGCAATATGCTTAGCCTCCTTATTTCTAAACAATCTCAACTGCGATTATTCTATACATATCACCGTAACCATAAATTTTCATATAATTCTCCGCATCACTGCGGTTTCTGAAAGCTATTTCAGGCCATATCCACGATATTACTATTCCCTCGGGAATTTTACTGTCTTCTGCTATCTCCTTAGCAGATATGGGATAAGAAAGGTTTATCTCACCATTATTTTCGATATAATATTTGTCATCGATTATTCTATAAGGAGTCCCCTCCTCTAAACACCTCTCACAGAGGTTAAAATTGTCTTTGACAACAAGGTGGATATATTTAACAGAGGGTTTACTACTGGTCATCTTTATCACTCCTCCCACTTCTCCTCAAACCGCCCGTTCTCAAGTAAACATCGGATCTGCTCATATATCACAATCGTATCCACCCCGGCCTCGCTATGCCTCAAGCCGGTTAAATAGGCTAAGGCTAACTCTTTGTTTATGTCCCGATGAAGGTCTTCAGAATATTCCGGCTTATAACCCTCCGGCGGTTTTATGGTTTTGTCGTTTTTCATTGTGTTTCTCCTCCTTATAAATCCGTTGTGGTTTCCTTTATTTGTTTTAAAATTTCTTTATATTCTGCATCTTGGCCGTCATAATCGCTCTGTAAATATGTTTTACCTATAATCATTGGCCTATCCACTAAGTAGGCAACATCACAATATTTATATAAAACACATTCTTTACAGGTTTTATACAAATCATTTCTGCCTAACCAACAAATATCTTTTCTAAGGATAGACATTTCTAACATTTTTACCCCTCCTCTCTTAAATCTTTAACCAATATATCATAGAATCCTAGAAATGTCAATCATGTTTTTAATTTTTTTTAATGGCTTGAAATAAAGAAAGAAGATTGATTTAAGGATATAATTTAAAAAATAATTTATGTAATTAAATAAAAAAAAGCAGGTAGGGGGTACCTGCTAAAAAGAAAGGAGAAGCGGTTGTCTAACTATAATAAAGCTTTAAGGCCTTCTTTACCTCGGATAGTTCACTCAACTTGCGGAATAAATACACAGCCTCCAAGACCGATAAAAACAAGCTGATAAAGAAAACTGTCTTATATCCTATTATATATGTTATTAAAGCTGAGGTCAATAGGATGGATAAGACTGAGGCAATACCGATTAGGCAAAAGTATATGGCAGTTAATTCATCAACTACACTCCGAGGAACTACTGAACCGGTTATTTTTATTATCATGTGATAATTCTCCTGATTTACAAATTTAAGAAAGGTTCCCTTCCCCCACTGAATAGACCCCCCAACCTTTAAAGAATGTGTGTTTTGGCTTAATCTTTTTATATCTTGTTTTTTCTTTTTAAACAACACATTCACCGTCGACACCCCAAAATACTTCTAATTACACGAAATTAATGGAAAAATTTTTTTGGTGTTTTTATATTTTGAGTTAGAGAGGGAAATTAAAATATAAATATCTATATTAAACTATTGAGAAATTAATAAGCATGCTATATAATATAGATACTGCGCTGGGGATTTTTATGCCCAGCTACCATCCACCTTAGACCAATTGATTTAGGGTGGTGTTCTTTTTTAGGGGCTAATCTCGGTTGCTTGCCACAAGCCCCTAAAAAGCCGTATATGAGGTTTTTATTGCAGGTAGGTAAAATATACCCAAACAAACAAAAAAACGCTTTGTAGCACTTTTTGGCCTGTGAAAAGTGGGTTTTAAAAACAAATAGGTATAGGGGTGGTAGGGGTTGTCTGATGGTCGAGGCTGAAGTGCGGGATATATATGGAAGGGGTGGGAATTTCTGGGGCGGTGGTAGGGGTCTGCGTATGCGCCTGAACATTATATATTGTCAATCAATTGAACATGATCGCCAAATAACAATTTGAAGAACTTCGCAGGTTAAACCGCATGGTTATGCGAAAAAGAGAACCACTCAAATATTTGTGATTCTCTTTTGAATTCTTTTGGGCAGATTTTCGCTTTTTCCTTCCTATTATATATAAATATAACAGGCAGGCGGGGAACAGGCTAATCGTCTAATTGCCCCTATGAAGGCTCTTGTTTGCGCCAGTTAGTGTTTATGCTGATCTCAGCCCCTGAGAGGTTCAAATCCGCTCTGTCATGCCAACCGTAGTTATTTTTGAGGTTAAAGATTGCGAAGACGGCATTATTTTTGCCGGACGCCGCCAAAGAAACGGTATTTTCTTCTATTTTTTGCCTAATTTTTTTTATTATTCCGCTGTTTTCCTCATTTTTTTCCATGTCTTGCATGTAGTCCTTATGCACTCCTATGTAGTTACAAAAGCCCAAAATGGTATAAGGATAGGGTTTATAAAGCCCTATACACTTGTTTTCCTCATAATAGAGCCTTTCTGATTCATTTTTTGCGTCTATGTTGTCAAAATACTCTTGTGCTAATTGCTCCAATTGCTCAGCATTATATTTCAATTTTTGCCCTCTTTTCTTTGGCTTTGGCTTAATGACGCCGTTTGACCTTCTGCCTATCCTCCAAGGTTTTTTCACCTAATCCCCTCCAAACGGCTTGATATAGCCATTTTACCAAAAATCAGCTAAAAAATCAAATAATTTTATAAAAAAACCCAAAAAAACTTTTTATCACATCCCTAAAATCCCACCGTTATAAGCCCAAAAAAACTTTGTGTTATGGTTTAGCCATTCTTTTGGCATTTATTCCGCAAAAACACAATAACCACAACCCTTTGAACTATTTTGGAAAAACTATTGACAAACAATTGCATTAGTGAGATAATACTATTGCGGACAAAAAAAACGCAAACAAAAAAGGAGGAGTGATAAAAATGAAAAAATCTAAAAAATATCTCAAAAGAATCATAAAGGTAGCATTAGTCTACAAGTCTATAATATATGTCTGGGCAAAAAAGGAGGTGTAAAATGCTATACGAAATAACACAGAATGTTATTATAATGCTATCGGCGATTTTTGGGAGGTTCACAGTGATGCAGAACCGCAGAAAATATACATCACGGAAGAAGATCAAGAATACCATTATGGTGTTGATACACCACAGGCTATAATTGACGCGATAAAATCAAAAAACCCCAAAGACGGGGATATTTTTGAGATAGAAATTGAATAGGCCTTTTGGCCTTTGTTAAAATTGTATTTTAAAACGCCGGCGGGCTACGCAGAAGGAGAAAAATTATGAATAAAAAAATCTACAGAGTGAATGTGTATGATCAGGATGACCATTATCTCAATCAACCGATCGGCAGAGTCCAGTATAACCAAGACCTGGATTACTGGAATGGCAATAATATATGTTACGGAAGTTTTGGCAATCACCTTGGTATCACAAAACTCAAAAAACCGATCAACGGAAAAAGTTTTGTTCTGGTCCACGGATCGGATTACCAAGGGTCTAAAGACTACGGCCTCCTTGTAACCTCCGAAGAAGCAAAACAAGCAGTAATGGAAAGCGAAGGCAATACCGATTATTTTATGCAGAAATGGTGGAAAAACGAGGTCATAGACCTCGAAGAGGAAGAATAAAGAAAACAAACAGGGGGGCTTTGCCCCCTAAGAATGGAGAAATAAAGCAGGTTTTAATGCCTGTAAGGCTTAAGAAGGAGGCCTAAGATGTTAACATTAAAAAATTATTTTGATTATTATCGTATTTACCGCAAAAAAAACGGAAAATATAAAATAATTGAAGATCCTTACGAGCATTTTTATGACATCGATACACCAGATAACATTAGAGCATTAGATTTAAGCGAACAAATAACAGAGATAAAAAACAGAGATAATTATAATCTGTTAGTTTTTGAAGAAACACTTGAAAAGACAGGATATTATGTTAAGTAAACCAAAACCGCTGGCGGGCAAACGCAGAAAGGGGAGCAATATGAAAACATCTTTTGAAAAACAAATAATAGACAAATTCAACGCAGACGGCTCTTTAAGTTTTTTGGTGTATTAAAAAGAAAGGAATAAAATAATGGAACTTCTCATAACTGTTCTTGTATTAATGATTATAAGAAAAATCGGTTTCAAATTAGGGGGTAAAAATGATCAGTATTAGCTTTTTCGTATCGCTGGGCATAGTGTTATTTTTCGAATTTATAATGAAAAAAGTAAAGGAGGGAAAGAAATGAAAAGTATCAAGGGCTTTTTTTATATGGGAAAACCCATTTCTTTTAGCTTCGTCATTTGCGCTTCTTCAAAACAATCTTGATGTATATATTTTGCCTGTGGATACATCCCACCATTTCCTACAACAAAATAATTCTTTGTTATTCTCTTTTCACAAACGCAACAAATTTTTCTGGGTTCTACAGGCTTAG
>ERZ869929.542-NODE-542-length-21038-cov-3.977601_pt1 | contig 21038 bp, 21 predicted proteins | sample MGYA00579312_ERZ869929 | MGnify/ENA primary metagenome ERZ869929 (study PRJEB32216, sample SAMN09231818) | wastewater metagenome | place: USA: Maryland | collected 2016-08-09 | study: EMG produced TPA metagenomics assembly of the PRJNA472060 data set (Reclaimed... | reverse complement strand
AACATCCCAGACAGGTGGCAGGCTATACACTATCAGACGTGCCCCTGGCCATTGTGCTCGCATGGTGTCCAGCGCAGACGTGCAATCCGCTTCGGCTGCCTCATAGTCCTGGTGGCCAAGTAGCGCATTACCCTTAAAGCATCCTGCCACTATCGCACGAACGATCAGGCCGTGATATGCAAGCTCATCCTTGACTTGCTCGGCTACATATTTCATATGCGGCGAGCATGACCCGGCGATTCCGAAATTCAACCGATCGTCAATGTTGATGCAGTCGCCGCGCATAAAATCCATCAGAGAATCGCCGAAAGAAATCACGACGGCTTTTTGATTCGTCTTGCTCGCACCGACTGATTTTGCATACGCTTGAATCTGAGTTTTGAAATCCGCAATACGTGTATCGATTCCAGGGAATTGGCGCGGGTCTCCTACTGACTTCCTGGTAGGCTCACCTTGCTGCGCCATGAATTTCACAAGGCTGAAATTCTTTGTCGCTTCCTGCGCTTTTCTAATTTTTGAGCGTAGCAAGCGCGTCTGGATGAGAGCGTAGAGTTTTCTAATCATACTTTTTCTACCCACATTACGCGAGCCATGCCGTTCCAGCTTGCGACTGATTGCAACCATTTCGCCTCATAGACCAGACCCTCACCAGATGCAGCAAGATTGCTATATCTTGTCCGGCCATCTCCATACGGATCATTGACGATGAATCCAGCGTCAGAAACGCCTTTGAGTAAAATGATATGCCCATCAGAAGGCGGAATTTTCGTTCCACAAACCAGAGGGCCATCTTTGAGTTTTGAGATTGCTTCTGACCACGGTATGTCTGCCCAAATTGCTTTCAGTCCGGCCTCAGCCAGATACTTCGATGCGCCATCCTTGTGAACGGCCCAATACTGCCCGGATCTTCCGACAAGGTGCTCGCGTGATACGGTCTTCTCTCCAATACCCGCTTTCCCGTAAGTGGTTTCTACGTCGTCGAAGTATGACAAATAGAATGCGTCTGGATTTGCCAGCTTCAAATGATGGTCAATGAGCATCACAACAGAGCAGTAAAAGCACTGCGCCCAATTTGGAATCCCAGGGACTCCTGGCTTTGTTCTCTGGTCCTGATATCTCATTCGCATTTCCTCGCTATCCGTTTATCAATAGGCACTGTGTAGTTCTGTATGTTTTGCAAGATCACACAGTCAACCCGATTGTTGGCCTCGATCTGGCCGACCCTGGCATACAATGCTGCATACGTTCCAAGAAAGAAAAGCAATCCTGAAACTATGGCAGCGTAGATTCCACCCATTGGAACTGAGACTTTTGTTTTTCCAGTTATCATACAATATATTCCACAGTTAAGAACCCGCGACTAAATCCAGTCCCATCAAACTCTGCATTTGTCCCGAATAGAGCCGTGCCGTTTCTACCAATCCGAACATTAGTTCCATCATGATATTCTATATAAGCACGTTGCGAAGTGCCGCCTCCATCTCCTGGAGTAATTGGATAATACGTATTGTTTGAATCATTTCTGATTTGTCCGGTAATACTTCTAATATTTGCAGCTGTCAGACCATGAGCTATGTCAACCGATGCCGTGCTATTCATGTTCCAGCTTCCAATTGCTATCGTCTTCTTTTTCAGTGTCCCGGCTTCAGATCCCTGATTTTTTATTCCTATCGATTCACCAGTTAGATTACCTGTTCCTGTATTATACGAAAGGTCGAGGCTATTAGTATCCGTAACAGATATAGCAGCAAGAGCATCCGAAATAATCCCAGGAGTAGCGGCTGCTACTGCCTCATCTACAATCGTTTCGACTTCTCCTGATATAGCAGCCTGGACAGATTTTGCAATTCTACCGAATGTGAGCGGAGTGCTTTTGAAAGTATATGTCGGTAGCACTGCCACGAACTCACCGACGCGCGATGGATGGAAATAAACAATGTCACCATTTCCGATCGTTGCGAATTCTCCTGTATTTGGTGGCCATTCTCCCTGTGGCATTTTTGTGTACTGAGCACCTGTTTCAGTATCAGAATCAAAATCATCAGAATCGGAATCCGGGATATATTCGTAAATCTCAAGCGTATCCGGGTCTGGAACCTTGCCAAGCCGGATGCCGAATAGATTGCGCACGTGTCCGCCGTCGGTAGCGCGGTTGCCGTCAAGGTTAATGATCTGGTAAAGCTCTGGTTGCACTGGCAAGCCAGCTTCCGCAAACGTGAGCCAATCAATTGATCCAGTTACCTGGTTCACCCTGTTATTTAAGTTGATATCGTCGCTCATGTTGCGGCCTGCTTGTGTAATATATAAACTGAGGCTGGAAAGCTCTCTTCGTCAAAAATACCAATGTCAGAAATCAGGCTCAAATGAGTATCATCCCAGAATCGTTTCCCAGTGTGCCAGATTTGTCCGTCAAAATCTCCGTTGTAAGAAGCAATACAGATAAATGTTCCATCGCTTGCAATGGGAGATTGGAATGATCCGTCAATCGAACCGCCACCACGTGGCGAAAGGTTTGCATTCCATGTTGTCCCGCCATCAGAAGAAAATAGAATTGATTCAAGTCCTCCTGTCGCTGCACTGGCTGCTGCTATATGCATTCCCATGGCAAATAACATTGCCCTTGGTTCTGCAGTAAATGCGGTTGAAAAACCTGACCATGTAATACCGTCTGCGCTTCTCATGAAAGCATTTGAAGCATTTGCAGCAACATCAATCCTGAACGCTACGAAATATCCATTGCCATACTCTACATTATTCCAGCTACCAGTTGCAGGAGCGGTGCGTGTAAACCATGTGATTCCATCCACGCTCTGCTTGATTTGCGGGAATCCGCTTCCGCCATCATGCCCGACTATTATGACTGATGGAAGTGTTGCGTCAGAAGGGGTGAATGCGATTGATTTAAACTGCCCAGAACTTGCGACTCTCTGTGTCCATGTCTGGCCATCTGGAGAAGTGTAAATTCCTTCAGCACAAGCTACGAACAGATCCAACCATGGCACCCAGCGAATGCACGTAAACGCTTGAGGCGCTGCGTAGTCCGTCCAGGTATCTCCGTCATCAGAGATCGCAACACTATTTCCGAATGGAGTTAGCGCCTGTATTCCTCCTGCAATAAAAAATCCAGAGCCAGAGCCTCCGAACTCGATACAGTTTGCTCCGATCGGTGAATTGCTAGCGGCTTCCCATGCCAATCCATTTTCAGAAAAGAAAAATCCGCCCTCACCAAACCCGGCCCAGCGACCGGTTGTGCCGTACTTCATCGCCTTAAACTGCAACGTCCCATCCATGAACTTGGTCGAGTACCAGTAAGAATCACCGGCCACGCGCACATGCGAGTCATACGGCAACATGCTTACGTCACGGCGATTGAATGCATTTGTTGCGTAGTTGAATTTATACCCAATGATTCTTGACTTTCCATCTGTAATCCCATGCTCGATAAGTTCATGCTTGCGGACCAGTGTTGTGTCTACTCGCTTCCAGGCTAGCTGATCCGTTCCGATTCCGCCAGCATATGGCAACTCACTGCCACGGATAGCGAAACCGTTTGTCTGCAAGCTCTGTGCGAACATTTCCCGGCGCGGGTAACGCGGAATACGGCCCATTCCGGCATATCGCTTAACCACAAGCGTCCAGCCATTCATTGCCTGGTTGCAGAATACCCGCCCGGTTGCTTCAAAACCTGCTCCGAAATAATCAACTGAGAAAAACGAAACTGGCGGTAAGCTAGAAAGCGGAACCTCAGTCAGTTCTGTATCCGTAAGACCGACGCGCCGCGCAATTATGATCGTCGGTATCGTCGGACCCTTGACCGGAATTTCTGTCAGCAGTATCCCGTAGAAATTTCCGTCGGCGTGATATGCTACAGTATGTATTTCCCACTCTGATTCCGTCAGGCCATCCGCGCCGCCGAAAACATACGGATGATCGAAAGGCAAGACACCGCGTGCTCGTTCGGACTGGTTGCGCCTGAAGTTACGCGAGCGCATCGCCGATATACCTGATATAGAGATAAGCGTCACGCAGCGGGCTAACCGATGCCGCAATGTTTACGTTGGTATCGTCCCAGTTTATAGCTGTGACATTGTAGTTTTGCGCCATGTTTGTATAATGGTCTACGGTCCATGCTTCCAGAATCTTGTTGTCTGTCTCAGCCGATGCGATACCGTGCGCTACGTTCGTAGATCCGACACTGTAAGTAAATCCAAGGCGCTTGAGATACACCGGAAATACATCCGAACCGATTGTGATGAACCCGGAAAGCGCCACACCAGACGGATCAACGATATTTCCTCCGATGGTCAGATCGCCTTCGAGCACAAGATCGCCCTCGTCTTTAAGAACGCGCCCGGATCCTGGATACCGCTTCACCACAAGCGTCCATCCTTCCGCGCTAGCTGGCAGGAATACCCGGCCCGTGCCATCAAAGCCCAATTCCTCGTAGTCTACAGAAAATTCGCCTGTGCTAGGATCATTTTCCAGGTCTACTTCGGTCAAAGGGATATCATCGTCAGGGTCCAGGCTCACGCGCCGCGCAATTATGATGGTTGGCAGGCCTGCGCCGCGCAATGGGGCCTCACGGAGCAGGATCCCGTAGAAATTCGCGTCATCCCAGAAGCGGACAGTCTCAATTTGCCATTCAGTACCAACGTCGCCATTGATTCCGCCCCAGATCTTGGGCGTGTACTGGCCGTCTTGCTGATTTCGCCTGTAATTTTCGTCAGCCATCAGCGTATTTCCTGCCCAAATTGCAAATCTGACTGTGCGGCAAGCAGTCCGCGAACAAAAGACGGGAAACTGGGCGGCAATGTCCCTAATTCTACCTGACTGGCCTGCATTTTTGCGTCATATCTGACCTTTGTTACCTGCATATTCAGCCAGCGTGCTCCATAGATCTCAACTTCCAGCCTGTCAGCATAGAAACTGAGCGCATTTTCGTCCTCAATCTCAAATCCAAAGTAGCGAAACCGATCAATTCCGCCGTCCTCAAACACTGTAAGGTCGATTTCCTGTCTCACAAATACGCCAGCGTCAAAGATTTCAAGCGGTTTTGTGTATTCGCTCCATTCAGAGTCACCGACTCCCCATGTTCCGAGCACTCCAGTCCTGGTTGCTCGAGCATAGAAAGCAACTTTCGTAATTTTTCCGAAAAATAAAAGCTGTTTGAAAAGGTAGGCAATCGTTCCCTCTACCGACTCGCTCCCGGACTCGGATTCAAGGCCAGGATGATCTACACGAATCGAGTCCGACGACCACATAAGCACATCAGGATCAGCAACCGCCGGGCCAGTCCAATCGCTCGCATCATCCAGGTCATCGAAAATCGTCCAGGTCTTCGCTGGAGGTTCTACAACCCAGCAGCGACCAATGTCAATATGACGCATACCAGTAGCCGGAACCGTCCAATTGCTGGCCGTTGCTGCAGGCTTCGGGTCTTTATAGCGTTCCAGTAGGTTTTCGCCAACAAGTTCAAAGGTATCGTCTCCCCAATATCCGGGGAAGCTCCGCGTCTGCTTTTTGAATCCGTATTTCTTCTGGCTTGGAGCGGATTCGAATACCCCGCCAACGTTCCAACCGGTCCCATCTGTCCCAAGCTGCTTGTTTCGCGTCAGCAACCAGTAGTTTGTGACCTCGTCCATGTTGTCCGTTGGTTTGTAATCATGGAAGTCGTAACCTACAAAGAAAATCTGGGTCGGGTCTTCCTCGTATGGCATAAAGAAAAAGTCTCGATCGCCATCCACACCCCAGCGGCATTTTGCCTGGTCGGCAAGTATCTGAATCACCTTCCCAATTGGCACCTTGCTCGTCTGGATGTTCTCAGTCAGAGGCACACCCGCAGACGCGAGCACCTTGTTTTCATTATATCGGATCGGAGAATAAGGCGCAATCCAGGTCTGGGCAATCTCACGCACGACGTCAGTTATATCTACGTCTGGTCCGGCAATGAAAGTAGTCTCCGCCTCGATCGAATTCAAGTACTGAATCAGCCCTTTACCTGAAAACGAGTATGGGCCATTCCCGCCATTTGCTGGATAGTTTAGAATACCAGCATACCAGTCAAAATCGCTCGGGCCGATGCGACAGATAAGCAGTGAGAACGGAATCAGCGGGAATGGCGGCATGCGATGCAAGCGCAGCGTGAAATCTGCACTCCCTGACTCTCCGTCAGTAAATTCGATATTGTCAATAAGCGGGTCTTTCACATCTGACCGGATCGTGTCAGAAAACGCACCGCTTGCGCTTGTAATCGAAATAATAGGAGAAATGATTTGCGAAATCTGGCGGTTAATCGGAACATAAATTTCTGGTCTGAGATATATTCGCGCACCGCTTGCGCCCCAACCGTACGTTGTGCGCTTATAGTTACTACCGATCGCCGGAGTCAGATAGTCATACGATCCGACGACCGTCTCATCGAAGCTGGCGCCGTCGAACCCGACCGTATCGAAACCATTGTTGCGCCTGGTTATCAAACTTCCTCACGTTGCGGCCTGAATGATACCTGCAAACGGCATGCGCCATCAGCAGAACTATACACAAGCGGATTGATACCTGGCTTGAGTCGAATGTAAGTAGATCCACCAGCAAGAGATATCTTGATATTCTGGCCGTTCATTTTGATTTCACCAATCCCGGTTCCGTCAATTGTAATGACGCGGCCCGGGCGGAAGCTTCCATTATTTATCGTAAGACCCTGGCCATTAGCTGTATTTGTAATTGTGAAACTGCCTATCGCCGTCTGAGGCGTTACTGTTATCAGGCAGTCAACGTCTTCGCGCTCCGGGTTATTTACAGAAAGGCTTTCCTCGCTCGCAAGAAATGAAACAGAATCGGCTTCCTCTGCGTCGATGTATTCCCAGTTTCCAGTAAGCAAATGGAAGCTGATTGTCTTCTCTCCGATGTGACGCCATGCGCCTTTATTCGCAGTGTCGCCGGACGTAGCCCGTAACACTTCCTGACGAAACCCTGACCGGCGCTCTTCCAGAAATATCGGACGCGCTTCATGGCGGCAAAGATACTTAATGTCATTCGCAGGCTGAATATAAATAGCATAGTCTTCCTGAGAATCAGTCAGAGCAAAGTTGATCCTGCGCGGACCAATCTCAGGGTCTCCGTTTGCCATGCCACCAGGTCTCTGGTACTTTGGAGCGACATTGTAGCCAGTTGCAGCAGGGCTAATGTTTGGCATCCAGGCATTGCCTAGCGCGTATTCCTCACCGAATGAGTTTACAAGAACATAGTTTACCGGATCGCTCATATTCCAACCGCTTCCTGAGAATCCATATCCTTCTTAAGATATGTGTCAAGCTCTCGCGCAAATCCTCGCGCGTCATGCACGTTCGGCAATATCACATTCATGGAATTTATCGTCGTTGTGCGTGCCATCTGGCCATCTGTCAGGCCGTCGATAAATCCGAATAAGTCACGCGTGCGGCCACGGTCAATCACGGCTTCTTGACCTTCCACATTAGCAGGCCTTCCGCCAACCATCATATTCATTCCACCGGCAGCATGACTTGCACCACGAGTAACACCGCCAGAACCGAATAGAAGCTCAACTGGAGGCGGAATTTGTTGCTGTCTTACCGTTCTGGACTGAGCACTACCAAGACTTAGGATCGTTGCAGCAGCAGCAGCGCCGAGCACTGGACCTACAATAGGAATCCATGCAAGAGCCGAAAACGCCTGGCTTGCGCCTGTAATTGCGCTAACCATAATCTGAGCGGACTGCAAACCTTTTTGCGATTCAAGCGCCGCACGCTGTCCAACCCACTGTATAAGCGCCTGCATCTTAGCTGATTTTTTATCCTGTTCTTCCTTCTTCTTTTGCAGCTCTTCTATCCGCTTGTTTTTAGCCTCTTCCTGGGCTGTGATCTCTGCGTCAGTAGCGCGTTTCAAGTCTTCTGATTTCTTCGCTTCTTCCTGTTCTGCAGTTGACTTACGTGCCTGAAATTCACTCGCAAGAGTAGCAAGATCAGTCTCATGTTTCCCTTTAAGCGCAGCTTCACGCTCTCGCCAGGAATTCTCCTGCTCTTCCTTTATGATTTCCCGCTCTTCTTTGAGTCGTGTTGCATCAAGAAATTTCTGAGTATCAGCTTCAAAACGCATTTGTTCCAGAAGTAGGTCTTGCGCAAATTTTGCGTCACGCTTGGCTTTCTCCTGGGCAAACTCATCATCAAGCGCAGCCAGTCGCGCGGCTTTGCCAGCGTTCAGTATCTCAAGCTGCATTGCCTGAGAGTTTTTCAAGGCTTGCAATTTCGCATCTTCTGCAGCAGTCAGCTGTGCAAGCTCCTGTTGATATGCCTGCTCATTCAGGCGATTTAGAATGTCGAGTTGGTAAAGACGGTTGTCGGTTGTTTTCTTCGCTTTCTGCCCTTCAATGTCTGCCATGCGCGACATGATATCTAAGGCCGGAGCAGCCGTTTTTGCAGCGACCTGGGCAATCTCATTTATAGATTGTGCGAATTGCTCTGCCCCGCGTGACATGCCAATAAAATCAAGTTGGCTAAAAGATTTCTTGAATACATCCAATCCTTTACCAGCGTCATCAAATGAGGTTTTAAGTTTGTCTATTGTTCCTTTGAATCCTTCAACCGCAGGTCCTGCAGTCCTGCCGCTAGTTTGTGGTTGGTCATTTTTTACATCGTCCTGAGCCTTCTTAACTTTTGCCAGCTCATCCCTATATTTCTTCGCAGCTGCCTCAACCCTTGGCATTGCGTCAGCAAAAGCAATTTCTCCTCCTTCCTTAAGAGATGCATTTAGCTCATCGATTGCTTTCTGTAATTTCTTCGGTTCATAAACTGCAGCAGTCAGGCCGTGCCGGAGAATATCACCCAGAATTCTTGCAGACTGGGAAGCCTTATCAAATGATTTTACAAGGTCAGTCAGTTTCGCAGAAATGAAGGCAACACCTCGAACAACTGCTTCTCCTGCGTCTTCAAAGATTTTCTTGAAATCAATTTTCTTTGAAAAATCAATCTTAAAAAGATCCCCGACAGCTTCAATCGCAGGCTGCAAAGCAATCTTAAGTTCTCTAAAGCTTGCGCTCAGAGCCTCTATCGCAGCAGAGAAAATACTAAACTTGCTTTCAAGATAAACAACCCCAGCCGCAAGCAATGCAATCGCAGCGACAGGGAGCAACACCGATGCCTCAAGCGCAAGGAAAGATGCTGCCGCAGAAGCAACCGCCGGACCAAGAAAGTAAAACGCAGCCGCCAGAATAACAACTGCGGCCCCTGCAGCAGTAGCAGAAATCACCGCATTCTTTGTTTCATCATCAATGCTATTGATCCACTGAGTAACGCTTTGTATTGCCTTCGCAGCCTTTTCTAAAACTCCAGTTTGATTAACCCACTGGACAATCGAATCTCCGATTGTCTTATTCAGACCAAAAGCTGATTGCTCAAGACGAGTTATGTTATCATTGAAAAGTTCAGATGCGGCAGCTACTTTGCTGGTAACGATAAGACCCATTGCTTCAGCTTCTTTTGCTAATTCCTCAAAATCAGAATCCAGAACATTCGCAAGCTTGGAACCCTTTTCGCCGAATGCTGTAATTGCAAGTAGCGCCTTGTCAGCCGGATTTGATAAGTTCTTGTATTGCTTAGATAGATCGCCAAGGATTTCTTCCTGTGACTTCATCTGACCATTTGATTTTTTGAGAGACACACCGAAGCGGGCCATTTCCATTTCTGTTTGAGCGGTTGGCTCAATCAGTTTTTTCATGCCCTTTGCCAGCTCTTCAACTGAAACGTCAGAAAGTTTAGCTATGTACTGAAACTTGCTGAACGTTTCTGTCGTTGTGCCAGTTGCGCGGGCGGCCTTTGCCACCTGGTCTGAATACTCGGCGGCAGATAGTGCCGACGCAGCAAGAGCTGCACCTACAGCAGTAGCTGCACCAGCAAATCCTAAAAGTTGCTTTTGATCTTTTGAAAGATTGCGTGTAAAGTCTGCGTCATCTAGACGCAGGACTGTCAGTAGCTCTTTCGCCATCCTGCATGAAAGCTAACTTCTCGTTTGCCAGATTTGCAAGGCGTTTTCGCTCTTCGCGACGCTGTCTCTTCCGTTCCCGTTTCCTCTGTTTGCGCTCCTCATGCTCGCGCGTGAGCTGTGCCACACGGTCATCCTGTTCCTTGACTGCATCCTCGCTCGGAGCGTATGGGTTGATTCCACGCAGAATAGATATCTGATTCCACCAACGCTGAACCCTTTTGTTGATCTGCTTTGTGCCGCCTTTAGCCATTGCCAGGCCGCCAAGGCCAGCAGCTTCAGTAAGGATAATCTTGGATTTGATTTCGTGAATTTCTGCAGCCTGAGAGAATACCCAGGCCTCGTCTGGATGAAGCGATTCTATCTCTGAAACAGAAGAGAATCCAAAACGTAGCAATAGGCCGATTGCCTCAGCGTAAGGGATTAGTTTTTTTTTGCCTCTTCATTCAGGGTTTTCTTGGCCTCAATGAGCTTGTCAAAGAACTGGTCCAGCTCTTGAGTTTTAAGGGCTTTAAATTTGTCTTCTGTTTCTGGTGAAAAATCCAAAAACGTTTTCATATACTCAATTTGATATTGCGAATCAGGTATTTCGCGGCGAGCACGTTTCCCGCTCAGATCATGTTGCTTTGCAAGTAATGCATCATTCTCTGTAAGAGCTACAGATTTTGGGATGACTTCTCCTACTGAGCCATCAGGAAATACAAGCCCAATTGGAGTGCGCTCGTATTTCTGAATTTCAATTACGATTTTAGACATAGCTCAGGATGCGCACACCCTGAGCCGTCAGCAAGTCTTTTTTTAGTCGCTCTCGGACTCTTCCGGCCATGCGAAAGAAGATCCGTGCAATGGAACCTGACGAGTACCGTCCTGGAAGATTTCTACAAGTTGCTTGTATGCCAGGAATTGAATCGGATAAATTCTCTGATCCCCGGAAGTAAATGCCAGCTCGCTATCTTCACTGTTCGATGCGACTTTGAAAAGAAGGACATTGTCAAATGGATTCGTTGACAGAACCCCATCACGATACGCCCGGAACAGGAAAGGCGCGAGCACTTGCGAGTCGCGCTGGAATGTCCGGTCAGTCATGATAAAACGTTTGATTTTGTTGTTAGAATCGTAACGCTCAATCTCAAGGCCCTGTTTGGACTGAGTGATTTTCTTAATCCCGGCGTCAGCCAGGGAAAGCTCAACCGTCCAGGTGTGAGACTGAATCCCGCGGTCGGCCGGACGCTCGCCATCATCGGCAGTAGTCAGGTCGATCTTTGAGATTGCATCACGGATCGTAATTCCCTGAGTACGGCCAAGGTCGGACGCGTGCCCGATCTCAGGCAGCCAGGACATATCCGTAAAGTCGATAGGACTCGTAGGGATAATAGCTGTCAGTTCAGGCCCGAAGAACCCACGACCAGCACCGTATGAAAGTTCGCCTTTGTCCGAGAATAGAGAACGTAAACCTCTGTAAGCATCTGATACTTGCGGCATTATTGCGCTCCTTTGTTGTCGTAAATGTAGTCAAAATTATATGTCAAGACGCAGGCCAGGCGAAGCTCGGCTTGCTGAGGCTGGTCCTTATTTGTCTCAGTGCGGAAGCCTTGATATGACTTCTGCACCACGCGCGAAACGCCCAGATAATCTTCCTGGACGTTTAGCAGGTTCTCTACCTGCTCGCGGATAGCATCGAGCTTGAAGTCCGCTGATGCGGCTTCGGTTGCTGGCTTATGCGGGCCCTTCTCATAAAGGACAACTTTCACCTGAGACGCGCGACGCTCGCCAACGTTTCCGCGCTGATTCTCGCTCGGAGTCTCCAACGTATAAATAGCAATCTGAGGCATCACGTCAGTCGGTGAAGGCTCACGCTGCATCGGATACACGCGGTCAGCCGCCAGAGTCTGATCCAGCAAGCGATCAACGATAGCGTTTCTGATTTCCTGTTCCTTCGTCATGATCCTGGTTCGGCTAAGCCAATTTCCACAGTAGTGTTTTCATACTTGCGAGGCTTGCGGCATACGTACTCGACGTAGTTGTCATCATCGCCAATGAATTCAGGATCATAAATCCTGATCGTTGCCCCTTCAATATCATCGAAATTCGCCGCAATACTTTTGTATGCAATGCCTATCGTTGCAGAATCGCAAACAACCGCAGTCCCGGTTTCTGGCTGGAAGTCCGCCGAGTATTTATCAAATACCCCGCGAATGTCCAGACCAAGGCCAGGGAACACAACACGGTTAGAAAGGTCACCCTCCATAACCGCTTGAGCGTCTTCTGCAAGGAATGCTGGCATTAAGATCCGCCGATAACCTTCCAGGTCTGGACAGAATTCCAGTGAGGTAGCATTGTCAGTGGTGCAGAATGCAGCTGGATGTTTTGCACAGATGGGTTACGAGTCGCCCAGGAAATCGGGTAGCGTGGACTTGATGCAACAAGAGCATTTCCCGCCTCATCAAACTCATGGATTGGACCATATACCACATATCCACCGGCGCGAGTTGAAGCGCAACCGAAGGTGTCAGAATCAACCGTACGAACGGTATCAGTTCCAATGCGATAGTTTGTGCTCACAACATAGATCGGCAGGCCAAGGATATTTCCGCCGTAACGGACGCCAATGTCGCGGGCTTCTGACGTGAGTTTTGCAAATTCCGCAGGGATCGAAACATTGTCCATGAGAGAAAGAAGCTTGGAGTTGTTGCGGATAACTGACCAGACTTCTGGAGAGCAGAAGTAAAAGTCAGGAAGAATTCCGGTCAGTTCGCCGGAAGTATCCTGCATTGCTTCAAGGTCTCCAACGATGTCAGCCGTTGACTCTGACCAACGGTCACCGCCGTCAAGGTCTACAAGCGTGCGAGAGTTTCGCGGGAACGTGACAGTGCCCATTGTGTGGCCATCTTCATCCGTTACCGTGATAACACCGTTACGCACTACCTGAGAAGCCATTACTTCGATTCTACGCTGGATGCGAGCATCAAGGTCATTCAGGCATCTCGCAGCAAGACGACGATGACGCTCTTGCATTGAACGCTCATCATAGTTTGTTTCCCCTGGCATACGAGTAACAAGTTCCGATGTCTGAATAGACATCATAGGCTTCATGTAGGGAATTTCAAACGAATGCGCTGACCAGCTTTGCTTTTCAGTAGGCTTTGCAGTAGCATCAGGGTTTGTGAACTGAGCTACCTGCAGCCCACGATTATCACGGTCAAGGTCCACGATCTTTGTCGGAGACATTTCCGTCGCCCTGAATAGCATTGATTGAAAGAACGTCCGGGGCTCCCGAAGTTCTTCCACCATCGGAAGCATTTTGCGTGTCGAAAATTGGTCAATTGTTGGCATTGATTTATGTCTCCTGGTTTTTCAAAAAAAGGGCTTAGTCAGAATCCGCAGATTCCTCATCAATCAGATCGCGAGGATTCCAATCCACAAGATTGATCCCAACACCGCGAGCTGTCTCTGCGATTGACTGCCATGTGTCAGAGCCATTCGCCAGGACAAGTTTCCCGGCGTTGAATTGCTCAACCTCGGTATAGTAGTCTGCGTATGTGTCGCTGACTGCGTTCACAGCATCCTTAAGGATGGCACGGAATGGCCTTGAATCGGATGAGTTGTAGGCGACCATCTTGGTACCGCCTGCGTTAAACATGAGCGCCTGGTTTGCTGCAAGATTCTGGCCCGCTTCAATCGGGAGCCGTCTTTGCGTTTGGACTTTCCCGGCGACAGCATTGTTGTATTTGAAAATTTCAGTCATGCTAAATTCCTAACCTTTTTTGTCCAGAGTCCGCAAGCAAAATTTTTTATTCGGGGACCTCCCAGCGGGACGGGTTCGGAAAATATTCTTCAAGCAGTGTCGCTACCCCGTTTGGAATCGCTTTGTCATGAATCGAAAACACTGACCGGCCTTGAATCGCAAGGCTCGTCTCCTGGATATTCTGCACGGTCTTGAGCTTGCAATCTTTCAGATATTCGCCCTCGATCCCGTACCAGTTCAGATAAACAGAGCGCACAGCCAGGCCGAATTGCTCTTTCTCGCAAAGCTTCCAGGCGTCTTCCAGAGCCATGAATTTCTCGCGCTCGTAAATGCATGGACAATGCACAGACCAGTTTAGAATCGGCTTGCCATGCTTTAGCAGATACTCACGTGCATTGATCAGAGAATAGCGGTAAGCTCTTTGTGTCTCGGTTACGGCAGGCAAAGTACCGCGATAGTAAAACGGGTATTTCTCAATGTCAACCGGAGCCATCAAAAAGTTGTCATCGTAGTTTAGCAGAAACCGCTCACTGATATCTGTCTTGAGAATAGTCTCTCTGACTTTGTGAACATGGTTAAAAGATCGGCTTGGGCCTGGGTCATCGGCAGGAGTAAATATAACTTCCGGCGCAAGAAAGCCAGGATCAACCCCGGTTACAAAAATACGATCAACGTTTGCGGCGAATCGCTCAAGCGAGCGCAAGGAATATCTAAGCTCTTTGTTTTTCCACTGCGAACCATTTCCAAGAATATACAGAACGTCCATCAGTCAGACTCGGATTCACTCTCGTCATCAGGCTCCGGTATCACATCCAGCGCACTATTGAAAGCTCGCAGACTGATCCGGCGACCGCGGAATTCTTCTGCGATTCCCTGCCAGGTGTCGCGCTCATTCGCAAACACAAGCAACGGCCCGTTGAACCAGTCGCAGTTGTAGAGGTAGTCTGAGTATAGCTCACCGGATGCAGTATTAACGTCCCGAAGCGATACCGCATAAGGTACATTGGCGCCGTCGGTTCCCTGACTATCGTAAGGCACCAGGCTGTGCGTGGAAGTCTCCAGAGCGACAACCTGGTATTTTGCAAACGTCAAGCCGCCTTTGAACGGAATGACGCGGCGAGTCATATACTCGCCACGGATAGAATCAGGGAACCCGTAACGCATTATCTACCGTTGCGTTTTGCTTCTCTGGCTGCCTGGATATCAAGAGCTTTAGCCTGTGCTTCTGCTCCTTCTGGTCCTTGCCCTGCACTTGATACAGAAGCCTCGGCATCCGATGCAGCTACAGAGGAAAGCTCAGCATTGGCTTTTGCCTGGCGTCTGCGTTGCTCATCAAATACTTTTGCCTTTAGCTCGGTTGCAGTCATGCGGTTCGGGCCATACTTAGCCTCAGCCACCAATGATTCGAAACCTGAAAGCCTCAGATCATCAATCGCTTTCAGTCGATCGCGTTCAATGTCAGCTGCGGATTTTGCATCTGAAGATTCCTCTTCTGGTGTTTCACATGGCATTCCGCCCTCAGCTTCAACGTCTGTTGACTCTGCTCCTGCGTCTGTTGCTTCTGCGGTTTCGGCCGCTGGTTTTTCTTCTGCTGGTTTTTGTTCTGTTTCGCTCACGTTCGAAACCTCCTTTTCAATTTCTGAAATGAATCCATCTGCAAGGCCTGCTTTGATTGCGGCAGCACCTGTTAAAATATCACCCTGCCCATAATCAGCCAGGACTTTTTCCACGCTGACGCCACGCAGCTTTGCCACAGTCTCAACGAATACTCGGCCCTGCTCGTTTACGATTCTCTGCACGCGGGCCGCTCCGTCTTCTGTCTCCGGGTCAAGCGCCTTGTACGGGCTCACACTGGAGACGAATGTCATTTTTTTAAAGCCGAGCTTTTGCAAAAAGTCTTTGTCGCTGATCATCGTAATGATCGAACCGATAGACCCGACCATGCTATGGTTATCTACCAGGATTTTCTGAGCTGTGCTCGCAAGAAGATACGCAGCGCTACAAGTTTGCGTCCGGCACACCGCTTCGATAACCGGCTTGCCTGAGCGACTGAGCACGCGTTGAGTCTCATAACATCCACTCACATATCCGCCAGGTGAATCAATCACAAGGCGAATTGAATCCACGCGCGGGTCTACTTGGGCTGCGACAACCTGGCGTCGGATGCGCTCGTAAGAGCAGAGCCCGAACCACTCATACCATGTTGGACCGTCGCATAGTTCACCAATGATTGGTATCTCGCATGTGCGTTCGACGATTTTGTAATTTTCCAGGACGCGACCATCATCATCGAAAATGAAAGACTCTGCCTTGACTTTGTCTTTGATTTCTGTAATAGACGCAGCATTGAGCTTTACGATTGGTCGCAAGCTTTCCAGCATAACGTCGATGGCAACCGGATTGATTGCGTATAGTAATTGGCTATGCTGTTTCATTGCTATCACTCCCATTCCTCGGACTTCCGCTTTTGTCAAACAATTCTGGCTGGTCCAATCCGAGCTTCTTGTAAAACCTCTTCTCTTCTGCACGTTGAACTGCTACTGCTCGCCAATCGCTACCTGTCAATGCCGCAGTCTGTTCAGCCAGGTTTGAGATTCCAGTGCTCATCAGGATCTGACTTGCTTTTGCTTCCTGCTCAGGATCAAGCAGACCGATTGCGTCGCCGTCCCATTCGACAGACTCGTAAGCCTGAGCAATGAGAGGGTCGTCATAGTAACCCGGTAAGTCTAAACGACCAAGCGCCTGCTCAACCCAGATGAATTCGCGCGTGACCGGTTGCAAGAACTGATACACAAACTGCCAGCGCTTGATTGTGCAGTAAGTCTTCCAGGCAAGGCGAGCCGCCCGAGATGCGGAGTAGGAAGACTGAAACGCATTCAGTAAAACTTCATACGGAATTTCCTGGCTCATGCCCAGGATTTTCAAATGCGCAGTAAGCCATGCTTCATAAGTGGAATTGCTCTGTGGAGTTGCGATCTGTGCCGACTCACCATTGCGCAAAAAGTTAATTGCTCCGGCACCCATACGAACTTGTGGACCTGGAGTAGTTGACTTGCTATCATACTGCCCACCATTTCCAGCCAGAACTGGATCAAGCTCGGAATCTTTTTGCCATTGTTGCGGCGTGTTGGTCGTGATGAACGCGGTAAAATATGAGCGCGTTAATTCCGCCAGAACGTTTGCATCGTTTACGCGCTTGATGTTTGCCAGGGTCTTGAGATCAGACGACAGGCGCGGGATGCCCCGAGTCTGGCCAGGTTCAAGCTGGTTATAAATATGCAGAATGTTTGGGCGCTTGGTTTTCGGATCAACGGCAGGGATGCGGGTAAAGTTTCCCTGATCGTAAATGTTCAAAGGATCTTTGATGAACCAGTAGGCAATCGGACGCTCCGTATTCGGATCGATCTCAACGCCATTAACACAATACGGATCACTCAACTTATCCGGCGGGCTTTGGCAATTCATCGGGTGAATATGCTGGATCTGTAATCCGTATTTGCCTTTTTCATTCCGACGTACCAGGCGAATGAACGTCTCACCGGACGCAGCTTCAACGTGCGCAACCTGATTCGATCGCTGATATAAATTCTGCCTTCCGCCATAATCGCAATCAGTGCTCTCGGTCCACGGCAGGAAATGATCAAGGAAAACTTTTCCTGCGACGTCGATACTCTCCGAAGTCATGCCTGCCATTTGCTCAAGCACGGTACGATTAAATGCAGGTCGCGGGCTAAGGCCGGTTGAAATAACGCCCTGCACAATTTTAGCGATGATACCTTTTGCAATCGGATCATTGCGCACAGCTGTATTGCTAAGCTTGCGAAGTTCGGTTAGATCCGGGATAAGCGCTTCGTCAGGAGTTAACTCATCAATGCCCCATCCAGAGAATCCAAACTCGCCAGATCCCTGGTTAAATCTGGATCGGCGGGCGCTGTCAAAATCTCCGATACCAGACATCCAGCCATTCAAAATTCGACTGCGCATCGAAAGCTCTTTGAGCTGGATATTGTTCTGCTTGATTTTCAGGCGCTGGTCAGACTCAAGGGCCCGTTGCTCTAATGACTTTTTTTCTTTCATCCGTCTTGGGGCCTGATATAAACTGTGCGCGAAACTGTGCCGCCAGCAAGGGCAATGTCAGTATCCAGGTTGTCGAGTTGTTGTTTCAGGACTTCAATGTCCTGAGCCTGCACACTGAGACTGGAACCGCCCGCGCTCGACTTCGTGTACGATTTAGGTTTCCCAAGTGCTGCAACGTATGCGGCGTAAACTGCCGCGCGTGCTGTCTGCAATTCTGCCAGAGTCACACGGTGAAACTAACCCGCCCTTTGTTTTTAAGTCAAACCTAAAAAAGCCGCACGACTGTCAGTCATGGAGAAACGAGGCGAAGGTAAGGCAGGGAAAACCCTTTGCCCTGACAGCCGTGCGATTAGGAGTCTTCAAGGTATGCAGATTGCAATTTGCCACGCACCGGATTTTCAGTCAAGCGTTTCGCCGCCGTAGTTATCAGCCGCCGTGCGCTGGGGCCGCTGCACCTCAGTTGCAAGCGAAACCGGTTTTTTCGCAAACGTCTTCCGCACTTCCTCGATACGGTCCCAGTCGTGATCCGTCCAGGTATGCCAGCCTTTGATTGCGATACCGCCGCGAGCCATGACCAGTAAGTCAAGTACCTCGTTACGCTCCCTGGTCTTTACCCACATCCTGGTTTTGCGAGCTTTGCCGCCACGACCAACCTGGAGTTTCTCCGACGTCGCTTGCTGATAGAATTCATCACCGAAACCTTTTGCAAAATGAATCCACCCCGGCAAATAACCCGCTCCCTTCTGTGGCTCTGACATCCGCATCGCCGCGTAGATTTCATACTTGATATAATCCACGCCGACAGTCCAGGCACGCATCCCGGTTGTCTTGCGCTGGCCAGACAGTCGCAAGTCCAGTTGCTCCGGCGGAAGAACATACGCGTTGACCCATCGGTTCGCGCCACGTACTGCCACCACTCTCTCATCTCCGGTTGCCATAGAACGCACAAAGTCAAAAACGAACGGCGCAGTATTTCCATCCGCACAGTCGACAGTTGTGATAAGCAATGGCGCTTCATATGGCTGCGTCATCACTCGGCGCAATGGCTCCCACGTCTCCGGGTTTGAAGGCTGGCCATCGAATCTATAATGCTGAATCACAAAGCTTCGCTTCCCGCGACCCCATCCAACAAGCAGAGCCTCTAGCCAATCGTGCTGCACGTCCACGGCAAGCGACATGCAGAGTGCATCTTTTGGAATTTGCCCGCGCTCAAAATATGACTTACGCTTCTGAAGTTCTTCCCACGGAGGCGGATCTTCGCTGTCCAGCATCGGACGCGCAAGCGTGATGTTCACATATGCCCGCCACTCTTCTGGCTTGTCTTTTGCCTTAAGCCCCTCATCCAGAATTTTCCACCAGGATTTCCAGCCAGCATCAAACGCTCCACCCTCTACCCAGAAGCTGGCCACCCCACGCGTTTTCTTCGCAGCCTCGAATTTTATTCCTGCCCGCATTTGCATTGCATAGCTCTCAGGAATTTCCTTCTTGCATCCGGCACATGGGTATTTCACCGACCCTGGCAAAACTGAAAGCTTGTCCTCGCTGGTCTCGTAGATGAACCGCTCATACTGCAAACTTTGCATATGGCCGCAAAACGGACACGGCAACCGCGAACGCCGACGATCGCCCTTGCGATATAGACGCCACACGTGCGACGCCTCATCAGTAGGGTTTCCGGTATAAAGTTTTTTCTCACTCCCGGAATAAGTCTCTGTCCGTTTGTCAAGGAGCATGTCCGGCGAGCCCTGGTTCTTAATACTCTGCGCGGTCTGGTCTACGTCATCCATCCAGACCCACTGGCACGGACGCTGAACAAATGTTTTCGGAGTCTCCGCGCTACCGATGAACACAGACGCCATCGGAAATTTCTTTTCCTGGATTTTGTTTGTGCTGCTTCGCTTCTGGCTCAGGTCCAGGAGCTTTGCGAACTCCGGGCTCTGCTGCAGCGTCGGACCAAACCGCATATTGGAAAATGTTTCTGCCAGTGTATCATCTGGCATCACGATCATTCCCGGGCCCGGCTTCCAGTGGATGTGATAGCACGCGAAATTTATTCCAAGCTCAGTCTTTGCCAGCTGCGCCGGGCCCAGCAGGATCACGGTGTGAATACTATCCTCTGATATCGCGTCCATCACCTCAACAAGATGTGGCGTCATCTCATTGCGCCACGGCCCCGCATAGTTTGAAGTGCCAGACGGAACGACGCGGAATTTCTCCGCATGCTCTGACAGTCGCATCGGCGGACGCGGACGAAGCCGTCCTGTCGTGTTCTCAATTATTTTTCTAAGTCGTGCTAGCGACTCTCTGGCAAGTATCATCCGCGAGCTTTCAAATACTGAGCCATCGTTATCTCTGGCCTCTCTGCTTTACGAGCCTGATAATTCCTGGACTGCAAATTACAATTTGAGCAAGTGCGGGAAGGAGAAGCCGCTGGACGCTTTCGACATTTTGTGCAGATTCCTTTTTTCACCAATGCATCATACGCTTGCTTGAATTTCACAGGGTTATTTTTTCGATACTCCCTTTGCACTCTGGCATTCGCAGCTTTGCAGATATCGCATCTGCATCCATTTGTGTAAGCTGAAAAACTATGTTTCATCGTCGGACTCCCCATCCTCATTTGCTTCGCTCTCTGCATCCGGCGCGTTTATCCCCATACGATCAAAATACGGTTGTGGATCATAGTCAGCGATGCGATGCAAAGCCTCATCGAGAAACCCGCGGACAATACCCTCGACCAGTTTTTTGTCCGTGACCCCGGTCTGCTTGCAGATCTCAAGAGCCGCCCTTGTATGCACTGTCGTCATCACATGCGCGAAGCCTTCTTGCATGTCAGACCAGACACCCTCAACCACATCCGCCGGAATCGACTTACCCAGCAAGATCGCTGTTTGCGTTTGAATCCGTAACGTCTGAGCCTGGTGCTGTTTTATTTTTGCAGCCGTCAGACTTTTGCCAGATGCGCTACCCTTCTTTTCCAGGATGCCCATTTTCTTTTCTGCAGCTTCACGAATATCGTACGCAAGATATTTGCTCCCTTCCTGCGTGTAAGATTTCAAATTCCATTTGTTGAATGCCGCCAGGGTAATACCGAAGATCCGGCACAGGTCAGATGCATTGAACAAAAACCTGACCGGAACAACTTGCGCCTGTTTAATCTCTGACTCGGCCTTACGCATAGTTGCCAAACTTCTGAGTAGTGAAACTAAGGGGTCGCGGCTTT
>ERZ869929.539-NODE-539-length-21214-cov-5.410747_pt1 | contig 21214 bp, 47 predicted proteins | sample MGYA00579312_ERZ869929 | MGnify/ENA primary metagenome ERZ869929 (study PRJEB32216, sample SAMN09231818) | wastewater metagenome | place: USA: Maryland | collected 2016-08-09 | study: EMG produced TPA metagenomics assembly of the PRJNA472060 data set (Reclaimed... | reverse complement strand
CTTACTTGACTGCTGAAACTGACAGTTTAGCAATCAGTCTTATGCAGGGCAATGATAGTAAGTGGAGTAGTACTTACAATGCTAGTTATTTGACTTCTTTCTCTGAGAATGATACTAAGGCGATAGTTGCGATGCAGGGCAATGAGTCTGCTTGGTTATCGACTTATAACGCTTCTTACTTGACTGCTGAAACTGACAGTTTAGCAATCAGTCTTATGCAGGGCAATGAGTCTGCTTGGTCAACAACTTATAACACTTCATATTATGAAAAGACTGGTGGCACAATAAATGGTGATGTTGTGATTCAAGGTAGTTTTACTGTGATTGGATCAATGATTAATGCAACTGTTGAAAACCAATTCATTAATGGTTCTATAATTCCAGAATTAAATAATGTATTCAATATTGGGAGTCCAACTAAAGTTTTTGCTTCAGTTTGGACTAATAATATTTATAATAAGACTGATTCTGATGCAAGATTTATTCAGTCTGAGACTGATGCAATAGCCATTGCTGCGATGCAGGGCAATGAGTCTGCTTGGTTATCGACTTATAACGCTTCTTACTTGACTGCTGAAACTGACAGTTTAGCAATCAGTCTTATGCAGGGCAATGATAGTAAGTGGAGTAGTACTTACAATGCTAGTTATTTGACTTCTTTCTCTGAGAATGATACTAAGGCGATAGTTGCGATGCAGGGCAATGAGTCTGCTTGGTTATCGACTTATAACGCTAGTTATTTGACTACAGTAAATAATACTGATATTATTGTGGGAATAATCAATGCAACAATATTTAATGGGTTATGGAATGGTAGCAGTAATTATTATGATAAGGTGACTGTTGATTTGAAAGATACAGCTACATTCAATAGTTTGAATCCAAAGATTAATCAGACTTGGAATGAGTCGAGAGGTAATGCGATATATGTTGCTAAGGCTGGAGATACAATGACTGGTAATCTGATTGTTCCATCATTAAACGTGAGTAATAATGCTACTGTCGGGACCACTATCGGTCAGATCTTGTTCGGCAATGGTGGCGGATTCAGTTGGAATAGCACTGACACTTGTATGATTAGTCCGGCTAATTCAACTAATGCGAGGAATGTGCAATGCGTGACAAAACCAAGTGGTTGAGATGTAAATGTGGTAATAAAATAGGTTTTTTAGATTGGGTTTTTAGGGAAGATTGTGAGGATTGTGTGTTTAATAACCGAGAAAAGATTTGTCCTTCATATAAAGGTGAGAAAAAAATGGCTAAGAAAAAAGGAAAAGAAAGTTTGTGGGATAGTGGAGATGAAAAATATTAAGCAAAAATTATTTTTTTATATTTTGTGTGTCAGTTTTTTAGTCTTATGTAGTTTTACTACTTATGCGGCTTTGACTGATAATATAATGTATAGTTATAATTATGATTCTGGAACTACTGATGGCATTCATGGTGTTGGAACAACTACGACTAGGGGTTCTTTTACGATTACAGGGGCTGCTGCAAAGTTAGGCAATGGTAGTATAAAATCGACTGCTGGATTGAGGGTTGATATGGCTAATAATGCTTATATGCCTAAAGATGGTGAGAGTAGGACTATCTCTGTTTGGTTTAATGCAACAAGTGGTGGTAGTCCTAATATGGGGTTGTGGGCTTTTTGGAATACTTATGCTACTAATCAAGTATTTTACACTTATTTTGATGCAAATAGGAAGTTATTGATTTCGTGGTCTACTGATACGGCTTGTGGGGGAAATGCTGCTTTTGAATTAGGGACTTGGAATCTTTGGGTTGTCAGGTACGATGGAACAAAAATCTATGGTACGTTGAACAATAATCCTATATGTAATCTGTCTTATAGTTCTATGAATACTAAATTAGGGGTGGTTCAATCTATTGTTGGTTTGAATGCTGCTGGTGATGATTATATTGGGATGATGGATGAATTCACAGTATGGAATCGTAGTCTTTCCGACGCAGAAGTCACAACTTTATGGAATAGTGGAGCAGGAGTTGCATATCCATTTACTATTGCTAATGTATTGACTTATGATTGGGTTACAAGTAGTCCATTGAATAACACTTATACTCTTTCGACAACTCCTAATTTTTTTGGGAGTATATCTTTGATAACTGGAAATTGGACTATTTATTTGTATGATAATAGGACAATTGTTGGAAGTCAGAATCTTAATTCCACTGGAAATTTCAATATTACATCTTCAGCTTTATCGACGAATGTTGAGCATTTATTGAAATTTAATGCTACTGACACAGCGAATACAAGCAATTCGATATTGACTTCTGTAAAGCAGATTTATGTGGTTGGTTCTCCAACTGTCTGTAACGCTTCTACGACTAATAATACCAAGACTTGTGTTTTTGGTGCTGGAAGTATTGCTTTGGATAGTATAACGTCTTGTAGTTGAAAAAATAACAAAAGTTTAAATAGTAGTTGATGTGAGGTATTTTATTATGTTGTTTGAAATTATTATTGCATTGCAGTTGATTGCGTTCTTGTTCCTTATATTAGGGATGTTTCCTTATTCTAAGACTGCTGATATGGAAGGTAATGAGGGTAAGCCTCCTTTTTTTAATAAGCTTATTTTTATTATGATTGGTGGGATTATTTTTTGGTCTTTAGGATTATTGACTAATGCTTATGATTATAATTATTGTTATATCAATCAGACTACTTCAGATTTTAGCCTTAATATGACTTTGAATCAAGCCACTTGTGGTAATTATCAGATCCAAAGTCCTGATCTATCCTATCTTAATATGGGTATGGGTTTTTTAAGTATTTTGTTGTTTATAATAGTTGCATTGTTTGCTGTTGCTGCTAGAAAAGAAGTTTTGAATAATGATTAGGTGGGGGGAGTTTTATTCGGACTGTGGAGATGGATGCTGAGATAGTTCCTGAAGCGAGTTATGGTCAGTATAGTCAGAATGGTATTCTTGGAGATACTTATCCTACTCAAGAATATCCTCAACCGAGTGGTGGTGATTATTTTGGTAAGAGCACTAATAATCTTGAGGTGATCAAGGAGTATAATAGTGAGGAGAATATTCCTAATGGTGTTAGGAAAAGTTTTTGGGGTTTGCTCTCTAAAAGCCTTAAATTAGGGTTTTGGAATGAGACTGATGAGCAGATGATTTTTTTTCATAAGAATATCATAAGGGTTGGTCATATCATGAGTATGCCTAAGCATAGGTATACTTTTAGTGATCGGCAGCAGATGAATCAATTAGATTTTTTGGTGTATGCAGATTTTAAACGGGGTGTTGGAATGGAAAAGTATAGGATTAATGAGAGGACTTTGCAAGCTACTAGCGTGACTCAGAGCATTTCTGGTGGTGGTGGTGGGGGCAAGAAGGGTGGAATTCTTGCTGGCCTAAAAAGTTTTTTCGGGTGATTGAAAATGGCTGCTATGAGTCCACAACAAGTTATGAATTTGATTTACATCTTATATGGTGTTATTGCTTTTCTTGCTTTAAGTCTGACTTTTATTGTTTGGAAGACTCCTGCTCTCACTTTTTTGATGGCTGCTTTGTTTAAAAGGCCCATTTTATACATTATTGGAAAGGACCATATAGGTCATTTTAGGAGTTTTAAGCCTAGTGCTGGTGCTGCTAGCATTCCCAAAGTTGGATTGTTCCATTTGACTGAAAATAGCCATACGTTAGAGTCTGGAAGTAAGATTCCTATTTACTTTGCTTTTAGGGATTTGGCAGCTACATTATTGCCTGAGTATCCTGCTATAATTCAGGAGATTAGGGAGAATGGTTTTTTAGTCAATAATTTGGAGGATATCAATGCTTATATTATGAAGATAAAAGCTGGGATGATCAGTAATTATCCGATTCAGGTCAAGGCTTTTAAGACTTACAAGTTTCATGATTTGGCTAATATGTTCCCTAATAATTTAGATCCTACATTCATTGATAGCACTGTGCAGTGTGAGGTTGCTAAGTTTACTAAGCTGATGAAGATGGGACCAGTTGCTCTTACAACGATAGTGGTTGTAATAATTGTTGGTGCTGTGGCTGTGTTCATCATCAATATGGCTTTTAAGGGTAAGATTAATGCTTCGGACTGTGTTGCGATGGTTGCTGCTGCTAAGAATGCGGCTGTTGTTGCAACTACTAATGTGGCTACTAATTTACAGCCTTTAGCGTGACAATGCAACAGACAGCATACGATACTCAAACTGACAGTCATCTGTCAAAGAATTATAATAATATATTGGGGTTTTGCATCCAGAGGACTAATGATACTGGTTATATAATGGAGGCAGATCCTCACTTTGATAATTTGAGGGCTTACTTTGCTGCGATTTATATTTTGTATCGTAACACGTTTTTTTTGTTTCATTCGATCAAGATGGGGAATATTAATCAGGAGGAAGTTTTGGCTGATCTTTTATTCAATAAGATGAAGCGTATCAAAGAGTTTATGCGTGATATGAAAAAGAATAAGGCGATGCAGAGTCCTGAGAATTTTGAGAGGTTGATGGGTGATTGTGATATTGTTCATATGTTGATCATGGATGGGTTGCAGAAGAGGAGGATGCTTGTCAGAGAGAGTGAGAAGGAGCCTAGGGGTAAGGATACTGTATTTTATTGGCATGAGAAAGAATCATTTAAAAAAGGTGGTTTGAAGGATTATCTTAATAGTCCTTTAGTTGCTCCAGTTCCTAGGAGGATGAATATCAGCGAGGTGTTTAAGAATTAAGAAAGAAGTTTGGCGTTGTATAAATTGTGCTAAAGAAATAACTTTTATTCATAAAAAAAAAGTTAGTGATAATCCTAATTCAAAGTATTGTGATTGTGGTGGAAGTTGGATTTTTGTCAAAGAGGTTGAATCGTGAATATTTTAGACTATGTTAAGATGTTGATGCCTTTTGGTCTAGGCTTGGCTGTGGGTTGTGGTGTGTCTAAGAATAAGTATTTTTGGATCATCCTCATCAGTTATGCTATTTTTATGTTCATCTTCACAATAATTGCTTCTAAGCTTACTAAGGTTAAGGCTGCTGCTGATAAGAAGTTGGCTGCTAGGAATGCTACTGTGGAGAGCATCAATGAAGGCATTAAGTATACTGAGTTTGGGTTTGTGAGCATTTGGGGTTTGTTCGATAAGTTTTATCCAGTGTATGTCATGCTTATAGGTGTTAGTTCTTTGATTGCTTCTATGGTATTCTTATATTACAAGAGTTGGATCATCGCTATTTTATTGTTTATTTTAGCAAACTTTTTTATAATCCAGAATCAGATTTGGAGGAAGGTAAAACAAAATGGATGAGAAAAGGATTGAGGAAAAGGCTGAACAATTACTTCATTATTTATGTCTGATATTAGTGATATTTGCTTTTTTATATAATTTTTATAATTGGGTAGTTCATGTTTTGGACAAGAATTTTGTTTTTATGATTTATGATACAATCGTGATTTTGGTGTTAGCCATTCTTTTATTGTATAATTTTGCAAATCAGTTAGGGAGGGATGTAAAATGGATCTAAGCACTTGTTTGGCAAATCTTAATGCGTTGAGTATATTGGGAAAAATTGGTATTGGTGTTGGTTTGATGACTGGTCTTGCTATTGGTTTAGCAGCTAGCCTTTTTGTTGATTGGTATGATAAACGTAGGGAGGGTAAGATGTTGAATGGTTGTGATAAAGAGTTTATAATTCAGTATCTTGCTTTTAGGCATATTTTGAAAAATGGAGGGGATATTGATGGGTTTGGGCAAGATGATTCGAGAGTTGAGAAAATTAAAAAAAGAGGGAGGTCTACCCTTTTGTGAGGCTTGTCTGAAGCGTAAGTGTTTGGAAGCCAATCCTGATCCTAGCTCTTTTCAGAAAGCTTTAGATTCGGGATTGTATAAAGGGGTTCAGGGAAAGAAGTGTTTTATCTGTGAAGCTGATGCTGTGTATATCACTGATATAAGTGATGCTATGAAGGCGATTAAGGCTCATGTCAGAAAGTGAATTAGAGATTTTAGAATCTCTTAGAAAGATCTATGTTAAGGAGTTTCAAGAACGCAAGGCTTGGATCGCTGAGCTTGATAAAAAGATCGAGGTGTTAAAAAGTGGATAAGGTTGAAAGAATTAAATATAAGTTGATGGATATTTTTATCCAAGAGAATAAGGGTGGTAGGACTCAGTGGGAGATTGATCATATTTTGGTAAATATTGATGAGGTGTTTAGAAAGTGATGTTTATCATCGGTGTTTATTTGTTGGTCTTGTCGATTCTCTTTGATGAGGGTACGACTTTAATGATTATATTACGGGGTTTAGGAAGTCTTGAGACTAATCCTTTATACCTTTATTTTGGTTTTGTAAAGATGTATATTATTTTGTTCTTATGCTATATTGCTACTATTTATGTTTGGGGTTGGATTTTAAAGATTTATAAGATGGCTTATAAGTCTAGGGCTAAGGGGTATAAATTGTTTGATGTTGTTGTGTTCATGTTCTGTTTTGCTTTAGTATTCATTTCATTCACTAAAATAGAGGTTGGTTATTCTAATTTAGGGATAATCATTGATAGTTATGATGAGGAGAAGAGTGTTGTGTTGAATCAATCTGTGCAGGAGATTGAAGAAATAAGGGTGGCTCAGCCTGAAGCTTTTAATGAGGTGAGGATTCAACAGTATAAAGAAAATACTTATGTTGGTATCTCTTATTTTAAGTTTATTCTGATATCCTTATTCAGTTTTCTGTTGTTTAAGGTGGGATTGAAGGTGTGCCCGTATGAATACGCTTAGGGTGAAAAAGATTTTAAGGAAGCATGGTCTGAAGGTTGAGTTTGTTACTTGGGGTGTTGCTTTCAGATATGGTGATACTGTTGTGATGAATAGGGATTTATTATATGATAATAAATTTTGTATGGATGTTTTGAATCATGAAATAAAGCATTCTGGAAGGATGACCACTGATGATTTTTTGATGGATATTTTTGATGGTGATTTGGTGGATAATCTTAAATTTATGTTTTCTCATCCAAAAGCTTTATTAAGGCTTGTCCCTATTTTTAAGTATAAAGGTGTATGGTCTATCGATATTAATTTGTTGATTATCTATTTTGTTTTATTGATTATCCTATGGGCGATACTATAGATATTGATTATAAGGAAAAGTATTTTAAGCTTTTAAAGAAGCTTGATCTATTGCATGCTAGGCTTACTTGTGATAGGTGTCCTGTTTTTAAGCAGTGTTGTGCAGGATGTTTGGAAGTTAGGGATTTAGTGAAGAGGGAGAGAAAAGATGGGTAAGGGTTTAGTCGAGGTTTTAGATGATTATAAGTTGTATCTTGATACGAATACTCCTTTAGCTTTAGCTTCTAAGAAAAAATATGTGAAGATAATCAGGCTTTTTCTATTGAAGTACACTATGTCTTTCAGTCTTGATATGATTAATAAGTTTATCAGTGATTCTAATAGTAAAAATAATTGTTATAATTATAAATATGCTTTTCAGTACTTTTTGAAGATGATTGGCAAGAAGGGTTGGTATGATGAGATGGTTAGTACTAAGAAGCGGCCTAGAAAAAAGATTTTTAAGCATATTAATAAGGATACTTTGCAGCAGATGATTAATATGATTCCTAGTAAGTTCAGAAAATTAGCTTTTATTCAGGTCAAGACGGGTTGTAGATTTTCTGAAGCTGCGACTATAAGGGTTGAGAATATAGATTTTGAGATCAGTCCAGAATTGATTTATATCAGGATTGGAGTCAATAAGTCTCAGACTAAGGGTGGTAAGGAGAGGAAGATCAGGATTGCTAGGAAGTATGAATTGCTTTTAAGGAGTTGGTGCAAGCGGCCTTACGGCTATCTATTCCTTCCTGAGCAATGGGAGATGTTTTCTGAAGAGCAGCTTTTTGGTCCGATGGACAATCTCAGGCGTTATTATGATAAGATATTGCAGGATATAGGTAATAAGTTCGGGATTGATGGGTTTTCAAGCCATTATTTGAGGCATCAGTTCGCTGATGAGTTCCTCATGGCTGGTGGTAGGGCTGAAGATCTAAAGACTTTGATGGGGCATAAGAAGTATGAGACTACTGAGATGTATATAAGCATTGGAGAGGACTTGGCTGATAAGGCTTTGTTGAAGATGGAGGGCGATGTCGTTGTCTAAGGAAAAGAAGAAATCAAAGAGTATTAGTGAAGATTTTTTGGGGATAAAAGATATTAGTCTGAAGGAGAAGAGGGGTTTGGAGATTGGTAATCTGACTTTGATGACTTCTAAAAAGAGTTATAATAAGTATAGGAATATTTTGGTCAAAGAGTTGGGGATTAAGAAGTTGTTGTTCAAGAAAAAGAAAATTATTTGATGATTTTTAGGAGATCTTTTTTCTTGATGATCCACCGATTACCTATGTCGTCTATGTTTGCTGTTATTGTTACATTTTTTTGATTGACATAGATCTTTAGTATGTCGTTGAAGTATTTTGATTTCACTATTGCTTTTGGTTCTTTCATTTTTATTCCTCCAGTTTTCCTTTTAGATAAAGTTCTTGTTTATAATGTCTGTGTTTTTTCATGTATTCTCGCTGCTTATCTTTGTCATAATAATTGTTGTTTAAGAATCTATTGAATTTCATTATCTCTTTATTATGCTCATATTTTTCTGGATCTCCAATCCACCTTATTAAGCTTCTACTAACTTTGTAAATCTTGGCTAGTTTTCTCTGGCTTATCTTTCCATAAAGTTTTTTGATCTCCCTCCTTTCATAGTCTTCTAGCTTGACTCGATTATCATATTTTCTAGGAATTTTTAATTCAATATGTTTGTAAGGCATTATATTCATCTCTTATTGTTTGTATTGGATGGAATATTAGGCAGTAGCATCTATGTTGTTTCATCAGTTGATAATCTACTTTATTGATTATTTGAAATCCTATATATAAGGAGATACAACAAACTACAACATTAGCTATTATTTTTTTCATTATATTCTCCTCCATAGTGTTGCATTTCGTTTTTCAAAACTTAATTCTGAGTGGTGATAATCCTCATATTCTACAGTTCCCATATAATTAAGGTTGGTATCATTGTTTTCTTGATTGAGTAATAGGATGTAATCTGCTTGTGGATCATTAACTGCTGTTCTGTTGGCGTAGTATTTTATGAATGGTGCATAGTCGAAGTTTGATAGGTATATTGTTGAATTCCATTCTGTATGGTTCCCTACATATAATGCCATCTCTTTAGGGCCAGAATATTGATTTCTATAGTCTAATATGTTGTCTATTGGTGCTTTTGATAGGAATAAAATTAAGAGTATTAAGATGGTATAGATGAGGATATGGTGGGTTTTATTAAGGTTTTTAATCCATAGTATTGCTGTGCTTATCATTATAGCTGCTGGAATCATAAGGATAGAAAGTAATCGTATTGATACATTGGAATTAAGGCCTAAGAATATGAATGTTGGTAGGCTCATCACTAGGAGAAATGTTATCTCTTTATACTTTTCATACACTACCCATATGCATATTCCAGTTAATAATAGGAATGTTGGAAGGTAGGATAATGAGTGTATCAAGCTCCAGATAATTGGTATCAATAATATTATTTTTAAATGTGAATCTACGGTGTATAAGAATACTATTTTTGTGAGGAATAGTAATCCTATCCCTAAAATCAAAGTTAGATAAAATGGTAGGATATCATTTGCAAAATCTAGTTTGACCGCATTATAATCATTGTTGAATATTTTTCCTAGGATTTTTCGATAATAAAATATCATCACGAAGAATGGTAGTAGTAATATATTATCTACTCTTATTGTAAGAGATATTAAGAATAATACTTCTGCGATCAGTAAATAAGAATTATGATTTTTTATGCCTTTGATCAATGCTATAAAAGATAACATGATGAATAGTATTGCTAGCATATGCTCTTTTGGATGTGATGTGATTGATAGCCATAATGGGTTTGTTGATAATATGACTCCTGAGATTATGCTTACCAGTTCTGCTCCTGTGAGTTCATAGATGAAGATTGCTGCAAACATCACACATAATGATCCTATTATTATGTTGAAGTAGATCATGAATTTGTCCAAAGGAATTTTTTGGAATGGATAATAGGCTATTGAGAATATGAGGACTGTTCCATATCTATTATTTACTTCTGGAGTGATTATTTTAGTATCTATTGTTTGTTCTATAGCTATTGCGAGTTGTACTTCATCATGGTGGAATAGTCCTTCGTTTGCATAGATTATGTTGGTCATTAATGAGATGATGAATAATCCTATGAAAAAGAATATTTGTTTTTTCATTGTCTTTCTATTAAGTATTTTAGTATTTTTTGTTTCAACTCTGATTTAAGGATACTATATCCTTCAATTGAAACTTCTTCATTATCCTTAATTTCGATTACGATCATATGTGTCATCTTTATTTCACCACATAAAATTATTTTCATATTCCACAAGTTTACATTCTTTCTGTAAATGTTTTATGATTCTTTGTTTTATATTTGGTTTTAGCATATACCAAGTTGCATCTAAATCTAGTTGTCCATCATCATAAATATGGATGAATATATGTTGTGTCATTTTTTCACCTTCTTAACTTCAATGATTTTATATTTTAAATCAAAAAGATTATTGAATACATAATCGCCTAATATATCATCAGCTTCTTTTTTATCTTTTGCAGTGATGATCTCAGTTGCTTTAGCGATTAATTTAAATTTCATTCTTTTCTCACCTTTTACTATTTTTAGTATTTATTAAAAGTTCACATCACTTTCCAGAATCCTAGTAGTACCGACATCATCAGTGTCACTGTCACTGAAGCCCCTAGTGCGATTCCTAAAGCGAATATGAACAGTTTTTCTTTAGTCTCTTCCATTATTTTCCCATCTCCTTTATTCCTTTGTACGTCTGGAATTGTTCTTTGTCATAATTATCCAGTAGGTACTCTATCAGGACACTGTAGCTTTTTTCTCCTTTGTATTTATCTAATGTCTCTATTGAAGTTGTTGTCGGTTGTATTGTCTGGATCTCTTTTCCATTGTTTTCTTGATTATGCTTTGTCCTTCGCATTTTCTTAAAGTCTAAAATAAGTTTTTCTCTATTAACACTCCACATAAGGCAAGCTAATACCTCCCCATAGGTGAGTGTTCCCTTTATGGTGTTCAGCCTATCGTATATTGGTTTTATTATCGTCAATGTTTTTGTGCTCATGCTAATCCTCCATTGAATGATATTCCTGCATAGTATGTTATTCCTAGCATTATCAAAGTGCTTAGGACTAATGCGACTATTGCCAAAGCTTTTTTATCCTTTACTTTGTGTAGGTGTATTATGCTTATCACAAAAGTTGATACTGTAGAAACACATACCATTGCTCCAATGATTGCCACATGGGATTCTAAAGTGACAAAGCAGGCCACTATGTAGCTTACTATCATGGTCCAGAAGCTTGCATTCAACCAGTATTGTATTGTTCCTTTATTTTCTATTTTTTCTTCCATTTCTTTTCCTCCGTTTGATCTCGTTATCAATCATCTTTATGTTATGCTCGTAGATCATCATCTCTATCTTAGTTATTCTGCGTTCTAAATAATATAAACAAGCAATAATGATGAAACATCCTATGATCATACAGATCCTATCAGTTATTGGAATTGCCATTTTTATCCCTCCATAATCTTACTTATATTCACTATCTTATCTCCTTCTATTGAGTAACAGAAATAATTGCATTTAAACCAACTACATTTTATGTTAGATCTTTGGTCTGGACAATCTTTAGCTCTACTATCTTTGGTTATCTCTCCTAAAGTGATTCCTACCACTACACAAATTACTACGATTACTGCCACAATAAATAATATTATTCTCGCTAATTCATAATCTTCTGGATCCATTTTATTTCACAAAGATGTTGATGTCGCCTCGTAGGGCTGCTCCGTTTTTCTTGTTTCTTTTCTGGTCGAATCCTTTAGTAGGATTATAATTCTGATAGTTTTCTGCGTAGCCATAATTTTGATTTTGTCTTTGGTCCGGTCTTACTATTGAGTTAAGGTTTCCTAGAACGTCTGGAAATTTTCCTCCTGAAGTTCCTGATTTCTTTTGTATGTCTGCCCTTATGCTCTCTACTGTTGCTTTTTGTAGGTCTATCTTATTGTCCATTGCTTTCTGTATTGATTGCTCGTTCTTTAGTTGTGTCCTTATCCTCTCTGCTTTTAATGTGTTTTCTAGCATTACTATCTCTTCATCACTTGTCATTGTGGGCTTTTTGTTGAATAGTTTTTTCATGAGTGTATCGCCTGATGTCAGTATGATTATTCCTGCTGCAAACAAGAGTACTCCTATTCCTACTCCTCCAATTTTCACGAAAGTAGCTACTCCTTGATTGTAATGTTTTAGGAATATCTGTGCTACCATCGCAGCAGTTATGACTACAAGCCCTCCGACCAGTAGATATTTTGCTTTGTTCAAGTTTTCTGGATCCATTTTTTCTTTGCCTCCTTAGATATATTTCTGAATAAATCAGTATCTATTTTGATTGGGATTACTTTCTTTGCTTCTTTCAATCCATTCTTGATCCATTCCATAAGACATTTTTCTGAGCAGAAGTGTTTGTCCTTATTCTCAAACCTTCCGATGTCGGTGTCTAATGGTGGTGCATGGTATCTGAGTATCTTTCCTGTGAAGTTATATATATAACACCACTTGTCTTCATAAGGAAATCCTTCTCCTTTATTCTTCAATATCTCTTTCTTGCAATTATCACATACGAATTTTGTATAGTCTTGTTTCATTTTGTTCTCCTCCATTTAAATATGATTATGAATGTTGCTAAAACTATTCCTCCACCAACATATATCATGATAAAATCTAAAGGAGTATAATATCCTTGTTGGTGGCATTCAAAATAATGGTATGGTAGTCCATTAGGTGAATAACAGCTTGTTGATGGTGGATATTGTGTTGTGAATTGAAATATTAATAAAGTTGTTGAAGTGACTGCTATCAGTATTAGGCAGCTTGTCAAAAATATGTTTTCTCTAAAAAATTTTAGTAAAGACATTTTTTAGTAACCTCGTTTTTTTAATACTTTATCAACACTATCTTGTAGGACTAATAGATCGAATAGTGAGTATCCTTCTAGTTGTGCCATGATCATCTTCTGGATTTCGATTATTTCATCCTGTTTTTTTTGTTCTATCAAATTTTACCACCTCATAACATTACTACATAATATGTGAGTGCTGTGTAAGCTACTGCTCCGATGAGTCCGCTGTTGAAGAATCCACCTAATGATACATCATCTTCTCTTAGTAACATTGCTATGGTGAATCTTATCATGAGTCCTACTGCGAATCCAAATAAAAACTTCTTGAAAAACCACCAGTAGGGATTGATTAATATCATTCTCTAACCTCCATTTAAAAAAGAAAGAGATTGGCTATTAAGCCAATCCTTTCATACTTCCGAAATACATTCCCAAAGCTACTATTGCTATGCAGAATGATATTCCTATTAGCACGCCCTGTATTAAGCCTGTTGTGTAAGGGCTTAATTTATTGTTTTTTGGTTGTTCCATTTTGTTCTTCCTCCATCTTGTTTATGTTTTTCAGGATTGTCTTATTGATCCTGTACGCATCGTATTTGGTGATCAAGAATTCAATATCACCAGCTGCTAAAATTTTGTTCAAGAGATCTATCTCTATAGCTACCTTATGCCTTTTCATTATGCTGTTGTCATCTCTGCCAGTCATAAGGCTTCTCGCTTCCTTCATTGTTTTTATGAGTAAAAACAGTTTGTCCTCATTGATTTCCAATTGGTTTAACCCCCTTTATGATGTATCTTGCTCTGCATCTTTCACAGAGTAGTTCATTCTTATTCCATGAACTTTTGTTCAAAGTAAAATACTTGCAGTTAGGGCATTGGTCCTTTTTGTTTATTAGTTGCATTTTATATCCCTGCTGCTGTTGCGTAGTTGAATATCTGGTTGCATAGTCTATTCAGTGCTTCTTGCTTGTGAACATCGGATGTATAATCCTTATTGCTTATTTCATCCAATCGTAGTTCTACTATGTCCCATGCGTTGTATTCTTTTTGGTTGTATTTTATTTCTATCTCTAAAGTGTCTCTTAATTTTTTGCTCATTGAAAAGATTTCACACACTGCTGGTAGGTCGTCTGCTGTTATTTTTAGGTTTGGAAACTGGTTGATGATGTTCTTCCATGCTGTTTTTACTTTTGTGACCATTTCAATGTAGTCTTTGGTTATCTTAAAACCTTTTTTTGAATGGTTTTTTGAGAATGCTGCCATCTTCTTCGGAAATCCTAAGCACATACTATTTACCATGACGTTGAATTTTATCACGATTGAAGTGCTTTTGTCCACAGAGTTTATGCAGGTGATCCCAAACTTTTCTTCACCATCTGAGAATTCTGGCAGTGTTGGATTTATGTTCATCACTCCCTTGCCGCCATACCAGAATAGCTGGCCACTGAAGTCTTCAATGCCTAAAGCTATTGGCATGAACACTTCACTCATCTGAGCTAGATGGTATCTATTAGTTACATATGCTACTGCGTGTGACTTGCCCTTTTCTACCACTGCCTTATGGTTTGGCTGCATCTCCCACTGGTCCTTATTATCTACTGCAACTTTCACCAGTTCAAACTCTGGCAGTTGCCCGATCTTTTCTATCATCTGTTCTTTATTCATTTTTGGTTCCTCCTTCAACTTTAGTTGAATATAAGTTAGTAATTAACGCTATTATATAAATGTTTCTATTTGTACTGCCAGCCAGTTATATACTTGATTGGTTCTATATACTTCTGTCCAACCTTTTTCTTGGCTAATTTATTTGCTTGTTTTTTAGTGATTATTTTCATCTCTAATATTTTACAATCTTTTGCTAACTTTGATTCATAATATATCTTTACTGTCTGCCATGTGAATCCTTTAGCATAACAGACATATGTGTTCTCTTTCTTTCCAACTTTAATTTTTGTCTTAAAATATACCATTTTTTTATATCCTCCGTTTTATTTTTCTAATAATTTTATCAATATTAATCATAATAAAAGCTAATATAAGGCTTAATATTAAAAAACAAACACAACCTACTATTAGTTGAAATGAATTAAATCCTTGATTCCAATTGATTAATGCTGGTGAATAATCCATTTTTTTATATCCTCCTAGCGATCTGTTCGCTAACATATTTATCATCTAATTTTGAATGGTCTACAACTTCAACCACTCCTTGATGGAAGCATTCGTAGCATATGGTCTGCAATCTCATTATCATCACACACTCTTCATCTTTTTGCATTCTTTTCTTGCAGCAATTACAATACCTTCCATTAGCTTTTTTTACGGAATATTTTTCAAAGATATACATTATTGCACCTCATATTAGTGTCAATGGTGTTGTTCCGTTATATACGCATCTCATTTCAGCATTTTCTATCCAACCCTCTTGCCAGCCAGTTCCATTCCATGATTTATAAGTCCAATTTCCAATTCCATACAAGGAATCACACTGTTTTGCTTCTGAAGTGACTTTATCAACTACTAAAATTCCAACATAAATCAATAATATTACAACAAATATTGTACATACTATCTCAAAAACTTTTTGTAAGTTCATCTTCAGATCATCTCCGCTATTAGTTTGTCAAATTCTTTTTCGATTATCACAAATCCACATTTTTTGAGCCTGTTGAGCTCAAACATTATCTGCTCTTTAGGCATTTCTGTAGCCCATTTGTACTTGCTCTTTCTTTCATAAAATTCGAGTATGTGACTGACTGCTTTATTCTTTAGATTATTTAGGTTTTCATTACTGACTATTTCCATGACGAATCTAATAACTTTTTTCTTATACATGATTATGTATAATCTTGCTATCAGTATGTGGTCTTTTGAAATCTTTTTTGTGTAGTGCCCTATACAATACTTTTTTATCATCGTTTCACCTCTTTAGTCTTCTAAATAAAGATTTGTTCCGAAGTGGAAGTCTGTCTTTACTCCGTTTTTTGATATTACGAATATGACTGGGTATTGTGGTTCTTGTAGTCTTTCTATGTCTGAGAATCCATCAGTTAGTGATATGAGTATTTTGCAGTCTGGTTTGTTCTCTGCGATCCACGATAAAATTGGTTCGTGAGAAGTTCCTCCTCCTCCACTCAATTTTAAGTCTCCAATATCAAATCCGTTCTCGTTAGTCAGTGTTATTACATCTTGGATCTTGGCATCGCATGTTATTAGGGTGATTTCTATGTTTGCAAAACTTTTCATCATACCGATAGTCTCGGATAAGTAAGCTTCTGTTTCATCCTTTCCAATACTGCCTGAAGTGTCGATGTGTAATACGATTGAGATGTTCTCCCTAACTGGGCTAGGCATATAAATTCCTAGGCTTTGATACTTTCTATTAGGTCTTGCAAATGTGTAATCTGTCATTATTGTATTGCTCACATATCGGTACAATATCTGCCTGTAGTTCTGGTGCTGGTCTAGTATGTCCTTGAAGTATTTTCCTAGGCCTTGTGGCTCTTTGCCTCTGATCTTAGCGTATGCTGCTGCATTGATTATTTCCTCATTCCACTTCTGCTGTGCTTCTTCCATCTCGTGCTGTGTCATCTTCTCTCCATATCCATGATGGTCAAAACCACCTTGTCTTTTATCTTTAGTTTCTTGTGGTAGTTCATCATATACTCTCTCTACAGCTTTCTTGTCGATGTCTTCAATGACTTTGTTTTTGAAAGTATATTTATTTTGATAGTCTGGCATGAGGACATCTTTTGGTAGTGTAAAACCATTAGTTCTAAGTAATGTATTCACTACTAGATCAGCTGCTACATTGAATCTAAAAGCTTCCCTGCTCCCTAATCTTATGAGGTGACCAAATGCAACGTGGGCGATTTCATGGGCGAGCACCCCCTTACATTCTGGCATGGATAATTCGTCTATAAAGCTTTTCTTGAATAACATTCTAGCATTAGCATCTACTCCCATCCCTGCGTACTTTGGCAGTTCATTATTTACATCCTCTTGGATGTCCATGTTGAGGATTAGTCTACTCCAGAATGGTTGTTCATCCTGTAATTCAATGATTGCTTTAGTTATTCTCTTTCTTGCTGCTAATTGATTTACTTGCATTTTATATGCACCTCGCTATCAGTTCATTTTTTAATTTGTTCTCATCTTCTATGAGTGGAAATAAGAGTTTTAGTTCTTTTAATTTTAGGTTGTAAGCAAAGTTCAGGTTTCCTATTGAGCATATTATTTCATCATTCTCTATACTGAATCCTATCAGTATTGCCTCTTTAGGGACTTTGCTTGGTTTAAAAAAATCGAATATACTAAGCCTTAATACTCGTTCGTTATGTCCTAATATCTGAGTATTCAATAGATTATTCTGTTTTGAGTTGCATGGAATCAATCTATCTTTGTCTATGTAGTAGAATATCCACATTTTTTCACCTTCATATCTGTTTTGCTATGAAATAGCTTTCTAATCGTGCAATCTTTCTCTTATGCTTTTTTATCTCAATTTTGATCATTTCAAAGTATGGTTCTACACAATTTATGTGCATCCAAAGATTCTTTTTGATGGTCAAATTATCTGTTTTGTTAGTCATGGTTATTGCTAGTCTACCTTTTCCTATCCTTTTATTACAGTTTACACAATTCTGGTTTTTTGACTTACAGCATTTGATTTTTGTAGTCTTATTGATATTTAGATAAGTCTTCATTTTCTAACTCCTTGATTGTTTTATCAAACTTTTCCAGTAGGTTCTCAGGGCATTCCTTCCAGTGCTTTTTCATGAATGATCTTATTTTTCCTAAATTCTTTATCTGTTCGTACATCTTATATACACCTCGCTATTAGTTTGTTCTGATCCAGATGTTTGTTCAGTTCCATATGCTCTTTGTCCATCTTATAATTTGCTCCACATTCATCACATAGGAAATGGTTTGATTTATTTTCATATTCCTCTATTGGTGCTCCTCCTAATGATTGTACTTTATCTTCAAAATTCTTGTCCACATCATTTGGTTTGCCGCATTCTACACAGAATTCGCAGCAGTTCATTGGCAGTTCATCTCCTGTTTCATCATTAAGCATTGCTTCTACTTCGTATTTGATTCCGAAGAAGTCTGCTACTTGTTCATCATCTCTATAATTTATGTCTGAAAAAAAGTCTCCAAAATCATTATTAGCTTTTTCATCAGCCCATTCATCCCTTTTCTTTTCTAGGTCTATCTCAAAGAATCTTTTGAGCTTCATGATATTTTCTTTCTCTAACTCATTCTTGCATAAATTATGCCAGATGTCGAAAATATTTCTATCAATGATATGCTTTTCTTTGTGCGTGTCCTTATCGATTCCATAAACCCATTCCTTCAATGTTTTATTCTTGCTATCATAGATATAGCTATTATCTAATGAGTCAAGATTTATCTTTAATCTAGTGAAAAAGTTTATCAAATTCTGCTCTTCAGTCTCCCAAACTAACATCCTGATCCTTTCATGATCGTACTCTTCTGTCATGTACGCTTTAGCTTGTCCATCAATCCATTCATCTACTTCATGACAATTATTGTACTTATCATGATTCATAGCTTCCCAAAGATTCTTTCCTTTACCATATTTCTTATAGACTTTTAGCCATGTCATTTTATCACATCAGATATTGTGTGTATTCTACTCTTATTCTTTCCCAGTTCGGGCAGGCTAGTACTTCGTTTGCGTAGTTTCCTTTGCAGTATCCTTTGATGACTCTTAGCATGTGCATCCCGAATTCTGGCTGCATATGCATTGTGAGTGCCATTACTTGATTCAATACTTTTTTATCGTTTCTGTAGAGTTCTGCTACTCCTGAAGTGATTGCGTGCTTCATTCCTAAGTCTGTTATTTTACTCATTTTTTCTGGATTGTCTAGTATGTCTCTCACGTTTATTTGCTCGTGGAGTTTTCTGAAAGCCATAAATTCTAGGGCTACTCCTGCTCCTACTGCTCCTGCTACTATGGTTTTTATTAGCTTTTCATCCTCTAAACCTTCTATGAGTGGGCTTAGTTTATGCCACATTCTAGGGGTTGCAAAGCTTGGATCCTTGCTTTTAGTATCGAATGTGTGAACGCAGCTTGGTTTAAAATACAGGAATGATACTATTAAAGGCATTACATTATGTTTTATCATCCATTTACCAAAGTCATCCTCTGATTTTTGGTCCATGTAAGGAATTTGTAGGGTAAAATTCAGTCTCCTATTATTGAGTGGTGCTGCCTCGGTATGCACTCCCCCACGATCTTCAATTCTATTTCCAGCTGATATGTATAATATCTTTTTTGAAAGACTCATCTGGCCTATTTGTTTGTCATTCAAAATTTGATAACACGCTGCTTGAATTGATCCAGAAGCTAAATTCATTTCGTCAAAAAATACTATCCCTTCAACTTCAGGATTGCTTATCACTTTAAAGAATAAGTCAGGAGTCCAAGTCATATATTCTTTATCCTGTTTTGGGATTCCTTTAAGGTCTGTTGGATCCATCTGGCTTAGTCTGAAGTCACCGAGTATTAAACATTTTCTTGCTATTTCAGGATTCAAAAGTTTTAGTTTCTCTTCATAACTTTCTTCATTCCATTCAAAAAATCTTTTTTTGTTCTCTACAGCTTTTTCTTGTGCTAATTCTTTGATGGCCCAACTCTTTCCAATGCCTGAAGCTCCTTTGATGTCTATAGGTTGTTTAGTCTCATAACATCTGTTCAGGATTTGCTTCATCATCCTATGATTGATTACTTTGATATCAATATTCTCCATTTTCTTATTCCTCCATTTAATCAGTTGATATTTTTGGTGCTAGGATGAATCTTATCATTCCTTGCTCTATCATAAGTGGATAGTCTGTTCCATATCTGAATGTTGGCATATCATTTATTTTGTTGCTCTTGAAGTATTTGTTGAGATATTCAAGAGAATATCCTGCTATTGATTCATCACCACTATAACATGCTTCTTGTATTTCAAAATTGAATTTGCTTATGTCGCCTTCTGCATAGAATTCTTTTTTTGTGAAGACTATCTTCTCACTAACTTTGTTGGCATTGTTGAATATGTCTTTTAATGTTTTTACGTCGTATCCAGTTATTCTTGATTTAAATTCAAGAGAAGGCATTTTCTGGTCTCGTTGGTCGTTTTCTATCAATGGAATAGTATAATTAAAGTTTCCAATAATTATCTTCAACATAGTCCGTTCAACTTCAAGGGTGCATATGTCATCCTTTTTTGTGTCCTTCAACACATTCATGAGGTTTGCTAAGTTTATGCAGAACTCTTTATCCTCAAAAACATCCCATAAAAGAAATTCGTTTCGTGGGATCTTCAAGTCTAGCATACACACATTGGCTGGATCTATATTTGTTGTTTGTAATCCTTCCTTGTTCAATTTTATTTTGGCTTCTATAATAAAATTGTTTATTATAGCCATATGGTTTTTCAGGACTATTGCTTGAATGCCACATCTTGTCTTATCAAATGTTGTTTCATTCTCCATTTTCTTTTTCCTCCTTCACTTTAGTAGTGAATATAAGTTAGTAATTAACGCTATTATATAAATGTTTCTAAATCATATAAGGTGCTAGAAAGTCCCTATATTTCTGGTTTTCTACATCATCTTTTCTTGGCTCTAAATAATAATCTGCTGGATAAGTATGGTAATTCATTTCTCCTTCTTCAACCCTAAATGTGTTATTTTCTAAGTATATCTCTGCCTTCATATTATTATCTTCTCCAATAAAGCACACATATCCTTTGATGAATTTAGAGATTCCTTTAAGGAAGTAGATAGTATCACTACACCAATAGCTGACTATTTTATAATCATCCCATGATTCAAAAGTGAAATCGTACTTTCCTTCAAATTCTGTAAGCATAGTTCCACTATAACCACATTGAAAAGTTTCATCCCAATGCTTTAGAAAAGCTTTCAACCCTTCAAGATCAGTTATCTCAATATCTTCATGCTCGAATCTGCTGCTGTATCCCATATTCAATCACTTCCATTTTTCTGATATTCTTTCCATTGAGAATATAATCGTCTCTCCTTCAAGAATTTAATCCAGAGATCCTCATTTACCTGCCTAAATTCCATCATCAAACAAACATCTTCTGAGTCATTCATCTTCAATCGACCTCCACTTTTGTATGGATTTCAAAAC
>ERZ869929.537-NODE-537-length-21223-cov-11.667186_pt1 | contig 21223 bp, 34 predicted proteins | sample MGYA00579312_ERZ869929 | MGnify/ENA primary metagenome ERZ869929 (study PRJEB32216, sample SAMN09231818) | wastewater metagenome | place: USA: Maryland | collected 2016-08-09 | study: EMG produced TPA metagenomics assembly of the PRJNA472060 data set (Reclaimed... | reverse complement strand
TCTAGCACGTAGGTGCCTGCGGTCACAGCGGTTATCTCAACCTTGGCCTGCGTGCGGTCCACGCCTAAGTCTGCATCGAATGTGACGCCGCCTGCTGTGCCTGTATCAATGGCGATGCTGGTGAAGTCTGTTAGCCGTCCGTTGGTAGCGAGGTCGTTGCGGAAGTCCAAGGCGAATACCTTGCTCTCGCCCACACGCATGGAGATGGATGGACCTGTCAGCCCATCGTCTGTGTCTACTAGCACCCATGTGCGGTAGCTGGGCACTGGCACTTGTGACACCGGCACGTTGCGGGAGCGGGGGAAGACTTGCACGGTTGACGCCACTGCACCCGTACCCGTGAACGTGAAGGCTACAAGGTCAGCGTTCGTCTCCCCTTGCGTGGGCGTGTAGGTGTGGTAGCCGTTGCCCTCGTGCGTGCAGACACCGGAAGCGGTTGCGCCAATCGCTTGTGTGCCAGCGTCTTGGGTCACGTAGACAGTCACCGTGCCCGTGAAGACAGAGCCATCTGTCGCACTGACAAGTTGAGCCCCGATTTTCTGGGATGCCACGTTCTTCTGCATATCCTTACGTCACGTTCAGTGTGACGACCCCCTTGGAGATTCCGCCGCCGTCCGAGTCGTCTACGGTGACGATAGCCGTGAGTGTATAGGTGCCAGCCGTGACGCCTGTGATTTGGATTACTGCCCTAGTGCGGTTCACCCCGTCATCGCTAGTATCAAAGGTCACACCGTTGCTGGTGCCCGTGGTGATGGCGATGGATGAGAAGGCAGTGAGCAGCCCATTCGCTGAGAGGTCGCGGGCGAAGTCGATGGCAAATGTCTTTGTTTCACCGGCGCGCATGCCAATGGTTCTATCGCCCACCAATCCGGTTGAACCTTGCACTAAGGTCCAGGTGCGTGCGGCTGGTACTGGCACAAGGTTGGGGGCAATGGAGATGCTGCCCGCGGTCAAACTGGCCACGTTGGTTTGAATCGTCGCCACCCCAAACGCTGTCCCATCCCAATAGTCGTCGCCACGTCCCACTTCGGTATCATCCGTGTGGCTGGGGCTGCCGCCCGCTTGCACGTACCACGCCCAGGAATACTTCGCTGCACCCGTCGAAGGCATCGTGGCTTGCCACAGACCTGTGCCGCTGATTTCCGTAGCCGCGATATCCCAAGTGGTTCTTGTGGTCGTATAGGTAGCGAAGGCGCTGCCGTTCCACGCTTGGCCGACTGAATTGAACAGCACGGCGTAGAGCGTGGAGCCGGTCAAGCCTTCGTTGCGGTATTGGAGTTCGTTGGCCACTAGATGCTCCCCGTTCCTAGCTGGATGGCGGTGATTTGGGGGTTGGAGGCGGTCAACCCAATCGAGGCGACATCATTGCCCCACAGTTCGATCACGTCGTTGGTATTGGCGGTGGTGTAAATCGCGGTGATCGTCACTGACTTGGATTCCGTCAAACCCCCGTCGTCTCCGAAGGAAATGGTGGCAGCTGCCCCTGTGAGGTTGGCAGCGGTGTTGTTCGTTCTGCGTAGCGTCAGGGCACAAGAGCCGCCCGATGCTGCCGAAAGGCCGGGACTGATAATCACAACGCGGGCGATGATTAAGTAGGTGCCGGCGGTGGTGATCGTGATTTGTGGATCGGTAGTGGCGAAGTTAATCAACGCCGAGCTACCAGCGCCCATCGAGGAGAACGAGCCGGAGACCGCCCCGCCCGACAATGCCAGGAACGTCGTGCATTGCTGATTTGCTGCCAGCCAAGTTCCATTCGATGCACCTAGCGAGGTGCGCTGTGCAGATGCACTCGCACCACCAAGCAGAGCAAGCCCGGCGGTAGTTGGAGTGGTGCCAAAGGTTGCCAGCTTGACAATCGTGCCAGTCGTCGCTTCTAGCGTCTTGGAACTGTCGTACTTCACCGCGGGGCCGACGCTAATGATTGCCCCGCCCGTGGCGTTTAGATCATAGTTCGATGAGCCGCCACTGCTTGAGATGGTGCAGCCGCCGTGCAATTCAATCTTCGCACCGTTAGTGCTGCCTGGTCCGGTTGCGTAAACCGGGGAGCAGAGCGATGCACCCGCATTCGAGCCGGTGAATATGCAGTTGTAGTACTTGGAGACGTTGTTGTTGCAAGCCAACGAGATGCTGCCGTGATAAACCGGGCGGGTTTCGCCCAACGCAGAAACAACGCTAGGCCCAGTCGCCGTGATCTTGCAACCGTGGAACTCGAAGGCGTGGGCAGGGTTGGTGTCTGTGTTCTGGTGGAAGATGCGTACTGCGTCAAATAGCGTGGTGAACACGCAGTCGATAGCACGACCAGAGCAGGCAGTCGTGTGATTGACGTAAAATCCATCCGTGTCGCCGATGAGTTCGCAATTGAGCAAGGTGGCGTTGGTAAATGGGTCTTCGCTGGCCGTGCCCTTCGTGCCCCACGGGAATTGGAATAGGGAAGTCGATGTCCCTTGAATGGTTAGATTCGACGTGACCGAGTTGTTACCAGGATGGACAATACAGCCGTCGACACGCAGGTTGCTGGTAATCTTCGTGACGCCCAGCCCCGAACCGTCTAATGTGCAATCAGCGGGCACGTTGACGGTGTTGTTGCCAATCTCGTAGCTACCAGCCGCCAACTTAATGCGTACCGATGCGCTCAATGTCGCTGCATAGGTGGCAGCACTGAGTAACGCCGTGCCCCTCGCCGCAGCCGTCGCGGCCCCCAATCCAAACGCGCGTGATAGACCATTCGCGCGGGTAACTACGATTGGTGCGAGCGGAACAAAGTCTGTGCGTTGGTCTGCCATTTACGCTTGGATGACTACGTTGGAGTTGATGGCGTAATAGGGCTCGAAGCCAACGCCACTGTCGTGAGTGCCCAGGTACAGTAAGAAGAATCCCATTGGCTACTTGTAGTAAAAGTTAGCGACCACAGCGTTTGCGCCGGGGTCGGTGTTGTCTGCGTCTGCTACACCAGTACCAGCACCCACGCTGATACCAGTTGCGAAGGCTACGCCCATGCCGCCGAAGGCAGCCATCGCTAACGTGTCGTCTGAAGCGTTGCCGGGAATGCCAATCGTGAGCACCGGCGTTCCGGTTCCCAGCGTCCCCGAAGTAGCGTCGTAGAACTTCACGAATACCGTGACCGTTGATGTGTTGGTGATGTGCCAGCCGTAGAGTTGGCCCGCGCTCCCCTTCACGACCGTGAGCGTGCCGTTATCCAAGTCGATGTCGCGGGCAATGGAGAGACCGCCTGACGTAGCTGGTACTGGCACTACGTTGCCGATTGTGTTCGTGCCAGCCGCAATGGATAGCACATCCACATCGCCGATATTATTCGTGCCAGCCGCAAGTGCCGGGAGCGTGACCACATCGACATTGCCGATGTTGTTGTCACCGGCGGCAATCGAGAGGATGTCTACGTCGCCGATGTTGTTGGTTCCGGCCGCCAAGGCCGGGAGTGACGCCAGCGAAACCGGGAGTGTGGCAATCGCACTCGACCCATCCGATAGACGCACAAAAACCGGCGTGCCGACCGGGGCGTCAACTGTGATCGAATTGCCGCTGTCGTTAATGCCGACTTCGTCCCAAGTGCCCGATTGGGTCACGGCGACCGTGCCACCCACTCGCGTCACATCCACGTCAATGCCGTTGGACGCATCGCCGCCAATCGCAGCCGCCGTGTAGGAGCCCTCTGTCCCCGATATGCCCATGAGGAATGAGCCGGGCAGTTTGGCCGTATCGCCAGCGTGGGAAATTTCGCGGGTTACAATCGCATCTCCGCCAGATCCCGTGTCAAGCGTGGTGTTATCGCTCATTTATCCTCCTCCAATTACCCTTCCGCAGCCGCCGCCGATCACGCGATGGCCGACACCCTTGGGGGAAAAACTAGCCATTGCAGCCGCCCTGTCTCCCGCTGTCGTCCAACTCCACGTCGGATTTTCCGCACCGGCCGTCGTCTGGATTTTGTAAGCGATGCCGCCGCCCGCGTGATTCGATGCGAGGTAATTCACGACGCTCGCATTGAAGCTGCTGTTCACAGTGATGGATGTGCCTGGGATGATAGACAGACCCGTGACTAGCAAGCAGTGATCGACTGGCGGCGTAAGCGAGCCAGGCTGCGCTGTGACATCGTTGGTGGCGCTGGCGAATCCCGCGCTTTCCTGATCGAACGCCTTCGCACCACTGAATGCGGACACGCCCACAGTCGCGTAGATGTTTGAACCCGAAGCGGTGAAGGTGTGTGTGGCGCTGATGGTCGGATTAAAGCAGTAGAACAGCCGCACCCGCGTGTCACCCGTGCCCTGCTGGGTCAATCCTGTCCATGTGTTGGATGCGGAATCCGACAGCGCTAAACCGGTGCCAGGATGGTAGACGCATAGCGCGACAACGATCAAATTGGCGCCCGTCGTGTTGATTGCGGACGTGGTGAAGTTGCCGGCACCCGAGGCACCCTGCGCCGTGGATACAACGTGAGCGATGGCCATTACTTCGCCCCTCCCGCCGGCACCCACTTGCCGTCTTGCCAATCGTTGAACATTCCATGTTGCAACACTTCCACGCGAACCGTGCGGCCGTAGCCGGTGTTGTCGATGGTCTTGATTAGCTTTTCATCAATAACATGCTTATTGCCGGCGAAGACCGTGGCCCGAATGGCAAATGTACACTTCTCCCGTTGCTCCAGGATTCGCCATTCCTTAGCTGTGGGATCGATCTTGACGTGCGGGAAGTCCAGGAAGGCGTTGTTGCTGGTTGGTCGCAGCGGATTCCCCGGCTCTCCCACGCGGGCCAAGGTGACGTTATTGGAGTTGATTACGGCATAGTTGCAGCGGACGTGCGCCGCTTCCACGCAGTCGAAGACAACCTTGGTTTGAAACGCTACGTGTAAATGCTCAATCGTCCAATCCACACTCTGGTAGTTGGCTAGTCGGAAGGCGACGTTGTTGTTTTGCAACAGCAAGAATCCGAAATGTACGTTGTCGGAGTTGTTATTCACCGTGGAATCGGGGCTGCGTCGCTCGGCAGCAATCGCTGTGTCGAATCCGCCAATGGCCATAAACGGGATGTTGCACATCTCGCTTGGCATTCCTGAGTAGCAGGTGAACTTCAATCCCACGGAGCCGTCCGCCGGCGCATCGGTACGTGGAAATGGCCACTCGCCCCGCTGCAAGTTGATGCCCCGCAGGTAGAGCCCGTTGCAAGGGATCGTTACCGCCGCTTCCTTCGGTGAGCCTGTGTAAATCCAAGTCGTGCGAGGTCCGCCGAGTTGACTGTTGCCGAAGTAGCTTAGTTGTGGGAATCCCACGCCGATGCCGTTGCCAACCACCGAGAGCCCTGTGCGTGTGGGGAACACAATGGGCGTGGAGTGGTAGTACAATCCGCCAGGGAAATAGATTTCCTCGCGGTGGTTCCCCTGCTTCAATCCGCAGTTGGCGAGAATGGCGTTGATGAGTGGTCCGTTGTCGAACTTGGGATCATCCGGCTGGCAGCCGTAATCCAGCACGTTCACGCGGGAGGGTGTGTGCTTGAAGTGTTCCAATTCCTTGACGCGGGCCAACAGTTCATCCTGCCGCGCCACTAGCGCCGAGACATCAGCCACACCGGTCACGTCCACCGTCTGGGCGCACGCTGAGCCACAGAGGGCAAGTATCAGGATGGGGGCGAAGCGGGTCACTTGGAATCCTTAATCTCAGCCCGAAGCAATCGCAGCTCCGATAGAATTTCGATGCGTAGTTCCTTGTCTCTGGCGTCGCCGTCGTTCAAGCGTCGTTCGTGGCTTACTTGCTGTAGCTCTAGCGTGGTCAGCCGCCCCTGTATCACCCAACCAACACCCAACACCGCTGTGATAATCCCTAATGCCAAAGACCCGAGCCCAATCCAGGTGGCGGGCGCTAGGTTCACTTGTTCCTTGCTGTCGGCGTATGTCATTCAAGAGCCTGCTTCCATGAGTGCATCGATCTCGCCCTTCACGTTTTCAATCGCTTCGTTGAAACTTTCCCCGGCTCGTTCGATTCGGTGGTGGCAAGGTTTAATCGCAATTGCTCGCCGTGGGTATTCATCAAGCACAACGCGGATTTCCCAGCCGTGGTAGTTTTCTTCGTGCGTTTTCGGCGGGTGCGTCATTGGCCAAGCTGCCCGCCCTTCGTGCTCGATGCGTAACCCTTCTCGACAATGAGAGAATTCAGGCAAACGTCACCGATCCAGATGTAGCCGGGGATGCGATCAAAGGTGAGCAGCTTGAGTATGTTGCGCCTCTTTCGCATCTTCTTTGGCAGTGGTACATGCACCAGCAATTCATCCGGGTCGGCCTGATTCAACACCTCTTTGACAAAAGCGTGGGATGCCGCCGCTTGCTGCCGTTCGGTTCCGGTTCGCAACTCTGGACACCACACGTTGGCGAGACGCACAGCCCACACAAACGAACCACCGATACAGACTTCCACCGTGTCTCCGTCGCGGGTCCGTTCGAAGAAGCAATGCGTCGTGATTCCTGGTTCTGGTCGGGTCATTACGGTCCAGTTGGGGCAGGCATGATCGGGGCCGACGTAGCACTACTCGCACTCCCACCACTCTTGCCACCCTCCACCAACGTGCCGTCTTCACGGAACGTGGCGTAAGCGCTGGTGAGATTTACGGGCCACGGCTTCACCGTGTCGGGCAGCTGCGTCACGGGGATGCCCTGACGCAAGAACTCCAATTGGTCTTCGGTGAACACGCGGTCGAGGCGCGGCACGGTGTCTGTCATCTCGGTTGAGGTGAAGTAAGCGGCCGGGTTGTAGGCGGCGAAGTCCTCATCGGTCAGGGCAAACCCCGGAGCTTCGGCAATCAGCTTGTCCTTTTGGAAAAGCTCGATGGCCATGTTGGTGTAGATGCGGCGCAGGTACTGGCCGATGTCGCCCGCGAAGTTGGTCGAGATTTCGATTTCCTTCCGGTTCTCCGTGTGCTGCATCATTTCGGCGATCATCATGAACGCCCACCCAGCCCACTGCCGCATGAAGCGGTTGCGGACGTTGAAGTACGGGCAGGGGTACACGATGAAGATTTCACCGGCTGGCCGTACATGGTCGGTTTCCATGTCGTCTTGGCCCGGTGGAATTGCACGGCCGGCGAGAATCGCAGCCAATCGCAGATAGAGCTTGTGGACTCGCTTCAGCGTGTTGATGCTCGGCGGCGTGCGTGAGTCCGCATCCGCGTGGTGCATGATGTTGAACAGGTTCTGGCCGGCGAGTTGCACCAGTTCGATGATCGACGGATTGAGCGAGCCGATATCGTTCGACCAATTGGGAACAGCGTAGCCCGCTTTCCCAAACTCCTCCACGTTGTACCAAAGCACGGCGTCTGTATTCGTGACAGCCATCACTAATTCCTTTGCCCGGCAAGTTGTTGGTTAATGAGCGAATCCATGTTCGAGAGAATGTCCGTAGCGCCGGGGTACTTGCGGGCAATCTGGTCTTTAGCCCAGTCGTGAGCACGGCGGAAACGGTCTTGCTCAACCGGGACGTAATGCGTTTCGGTAGCGGTCACTTGCGGTGGCGGCGGAGAGTCTACGGCCACGGGATGGTATTTGGTGTAGACAGCGGATTGAGTTGGGGCGGATGTCGCTGCGGGAGTTGTCGTAAATCGCTCCGTCACTCGCCGCACCACTCGCGTCTTGATGCGTCGGCCAATCAGTCCGCCCGCGATGGCGATGCCGATTCCAATAGGGCCACCAATCCCAGCCGCGGCGGCAATCGCGGGTCCGTACTTGAAGCCATCCGCAACTGTGGGCACCACGTCGCCAACTACAGACGGAATGCCTGATGGGGTCTTTGGTGGGAGGTTGATTGCGGGCGGGGGAATCACCGGCTCAATGGGAGTGCCGGCGAGCGGTGGATTGGATGGCTGAACTGGGGTGATCGGCTGCGTGGGCGCGACATAAGGGGGCGGCTGCGAGCCAAAGAACCGCCGCTTACGACTGGGAAACACGCGGTCGAGAAGTTTATTGATGCAGACCAACCGACAGCCGTAAGTCTTTTGGCCATCGGTCGAATGAATCACGCCAACTAATCGAGTGTTGAGAACAATCGGCCCGCCACTCTGGCCCTGGTACGCGCCGCCATCGGTAAGCACCGCCGCCTCATAGGGTCGGCCATCGGGATAGGTCGCTTGCTCGTAGACGAGATTCGAGTAGCCGCTTCCCCACTGCTTGCCGTCCATGAATCCGCCGCCCATCACCCGTGTATTCGATGGCGGCTCAACTTCGGCAATCTCGTAGTAGTGTGATCGTGGCCCGCCAAGTAGCCTTAGTAGGGCAACATCCGAGTCGGTGTCTTTGTCGACCAGCTTGGCGATATCGAGGGTGCGGCCATCATTGGAGCAAACCAAAACCGGGTCGCCTGGCTGGCCTTCCCCGTGAGCACACGTAATGACATAGCTAGAGTCGCCGTCGATGTTGACGATCGAGCCAGTCATCACGTCGTACATGCCGGGCGTGGCGGATTTGTTGCGGAGCTTCACCACTCGCGGGTCTTGCCACGGCTCTTGCGGTTCCCACGGCATGTATTGGACGCCGTGCATTTCGAGAGCACCGCCAGCCGATTGCCAGCCATAGTTCCCCTGCTGCGGGCAAACCTTCTGCCCCGTGATTGGGTCGATATAGCAGCTATCCTGCCCCCGCGCCGGCGTCACCGCCCACAAGTACAGCAAAATCACCCCCACCCAGAACGCACCGTCACCCATCGCGGCTAAGAGCCAGTCGTGGGTTGTGGGCACGCCTTGTGATTGGGGTTGCTTCATGCCAGCCAGATAATGAGTGCCGCCAGCGTGTAGCCGGCGTAAATGCAGCACCATTCGGGGTCGAGGTACTTGGTCATGGGTTTAGCTTCCTACCGGCAGCCAAAACGCGAGCAGCGCGTTCTCTTTGCCTTTGGTTGTGTGCCCACGCTCTTTCGCCGAAGATTCTCACGGCCAGATACATCGCCCACCGCACCGGCCAACTCACGCCGTCCGCCTTCAGCACGCTCACAAACAGCGCATCCGCGATTACTCGGTCCACCTTCTGCTGGCGATACAGAACATCGTGGAGTAGTGCAGCCCGCTTGTTCGTGTCCGTGGGACTGAGGCCGGGGACCGCCCACAAGAATCTCGGGATCGAGGCCAAATCGCACGTAAACCCCTGTTCGATCTCCACCGTCACCAAGGGATTTGTGTAGGTCACATCCCGCAGCACGATGTAGGGGAATCCCGGCTCTGGGTTGAAGCCGAGAAGGGGTTTCTTGCCGTTGGGAATCCAGCGGTGAATGGACTGCTTGGCAATCGTTAGACACTGTTTCACACGCTCGCTCTTTGCCACACCGCACCCCCTTACACTTGCATGAATGAGCCTTAATTTCCTTGGTCAATTGATTGACGATAGAGTCATGCGTGCGGCCAAGTTCCTGATAGATTTCTTCCATTTGCCCATTGAGGTTTCGGTGGCGGCATTCCTCGCAGCGACGTTCGGGCGCATTGCACCCCGCCCCGCTCAGAATCAAGCACGCCTTCGCAAACGCGATGGCGAATATCCAGGCTGTGTGGTTGCGGTTCATGGACTCCCCTTGATCCCCGGCTATCCGGTCACAATGTCCCGATTCATGTCCAGATAGGTGTATAAATTTGGGGCCGCCTCGCCGCACTGCGTCCGATTTGGCGTCTGAAGCGTGCGTTGAATGGCTAGCCAGAACGATTTGGCCCCAAGTTTGTCGATCGCGTGACTCCCACGGCTCCGGTGATTTTTAGCGGAGGCTGGGGCGGGTTTCGCCACTTTGTGGGTTCACCACGCGATCGGTTGTGTTTGTAAGGTGGTGACGATTCGCCCCCTGTATCCGTCACCCGTGATGCTCAAGGTCAGCCTTGACTATTAAGGGAGCCACCGCGTTTCTGTGTGTATCAACGAAAAAAGCAAGGCGACCCATCCCCGAAAGGAAAGGTCGCCTTGCTTGTATGCTCAGGCCGCAGGCGTGCGGCATGTACGTGTTTTTCTGACTGCTACAATCCTACCAAATCAGGGGGCTTAATCAAGCCTTCTTCCTTGTCCGGTAGTGGGTCAATTTGAAACCCAGCTTGGCACGCCAGTTTGGCTAATAACCCATCGCCGGAATTATTGCCTCTTGGTCTACTAGCATCCTTACCATTTTCTGGAATCCAGCATCGCGTATGTCCGGCATTCCAGCCGCCCGCTTCTCGATCATGCTTCGCGCGGCGCTTACCGCAAAATCATGGGGCAGAAGAATCCATTCAGACTCTTTCCCAAAGTACGTAGTGGCGGGAGGCTTCTGTATCCAGCGAAAGCCGAGTGCGTGTTCCGTCCCATCGTGACGCACGAACATTGCGAGTGCGATTCCGGCGGGGGTCGCTTCGTAGATTAGCTCGTCGAGCGTCCAATTAACGCCAGCAGTTTGAGGGTGCATTTGGGATCATCCTACATGCTTGACTGGACAAGCACCCCTTTCCGGGGTACGCTTCCAATATGGCAAAGCGACCAGTGAAAAAGAAGCCGGCCCGCGACCACCAACAGGTCGCCCGTGCGATCCTGGACGCGGTAGACCCAACCGCCGAGCCTCCTAAGAAGAAAACGAAGCAGGACAAGCTGGATGAGGCGAGGGCCGTCGACGAAGGGATGGGGCAACCCCAGGACCAGGGCCCGCCGGCCAAGAATCCGGCTGCCGTCGCGCTTGGAAAGCTTGGCGGCTTGAAGGGCGGAAACGCCCGGAAGAAGAAACTGTCGAAGAAGCGGATGGTGGAGATTGCCAAGCAGGGTGCGGAGGCCCGGTGGGCCAAGAAGCGCAAGAAGGATGCAGATGACGGGAGGTCCTGAGGGACATTGATACATCCCCCAGGCCCCGGATTCAATCAGCTATCACGTTGACTGCTACGGACTTACGTCCGTACTGTTATTAGTGACGCATGATCGAGACGACACCCGTCATCGCGTGAAACTGATTTCGCGACAGCGAAAACCAGAACCACGGAATCCGGAAGTCCCGATACAAACCAACGAACGTCTGCAACGGTCTGCCTCCTGTGCAGTGGGCTAACCGGGGGAGAGTTTCTCAGGCTATTACCCCCAGCCAGCCCGCGCGGAGCGGCAAACAGAAACGCCCTAGTCCCGCTCCGCGGCGACTAGGGCGTTTTACTTTTCATTTGGCCTTTTCCCACTCCTTGAGGCCCCAGACAGGGCCATCCTTCGTGAAAATGGCCCGTTTTCGGTCCATTGCCGTGTAAACGGCGTTATGGAGGACATGGCGTTTCAGGTCCTTACCGTGACCGGCCGCCACCAGCACGTCGATGATCTCGGGAATCCTAGCCGGCTTGTCGAGCGCCTTGAGCGCTTCGGCGGCAGCTTCATGCCGGCTAAGCCCTTTAATCGTTGATGGTTTCAGCACGGGGCCAAAGAGAAGTTGGTCACCGTTGGGAAATGTGTGCGTGGTGACCCCATCCACATCCTCCTCATCCACGGTGCCGTCGTGGGATACTTCGAGATGGGTGCGCTTCACTTCGATCAGGCGGCGGAGGTGGTATGTCTCGACGATGGCGCATTGAGGATATGGTTGAACTACTGGACGTTCCGGCCTTCCAACGGAAAGTTTCCTGAAACTGACCCACTACCCCTTGTCCGCACCCGCTCGCGGTAGTTCACCTGCCGCTTCTTGCCGGTGATGTACGTTTTTCGTATCTGTGCCGCACGGCAACAGCCGTCTCCGTCGACCGCATCATCGGCAGCGCGGGCGAGGTAAGTTAGGCCGCTGTCGCTTCCGTAACTGGGTATCAGCAAAGCCTTTCCATTGGCTCCGTAGATAGGTTGCCCCCAAGGAACGAACTTCTCTGGCCAAGTGGTAGCGGCGGGGTCATTGTTCATATTCGCGGGTCCATGCGTGACGGATTACGAGGCGATTTCGGCGTAGGCTTCGTTCTCTTTCTGCTGTAGCGACTGGATGGGCTCGTCGAGCATGGTTGCTGCGTTGGCCGCATATCCGCAGATATCCACCAAGTTGTCGCGCTTACGGTGATGAATGTCTCGGCTTATCTTCGCTAGATTCATCATTGCGCACGCATCGTAGCCATCTAGCACCAGCTGGTAGCCGTTTTCCGTGAGCCGGATGCACCTGTGCTTCAAGTACCAACACCATGCTTCGGCGGTGCGTTCGTGGTTCTCGGACGGGTCGCCGTAGTCAGCGTGCCGGTCGCCACAAACAGCTTTGCTGGCTTCAATCAGTAGGCTTCGCATTGTCTCTTTATTGGTCACGCCACGGCCTTTCTTGCTTCTTGCCAAATCAAAAGATCGCCAGTTGATACAAATATCGGGATGCCAAGTTCGCGGGCCAGCTCGCACTCGCGGTCCGCGCCGTCCGATTCGCCGGTGATTCTGAACACCGCGTCCGCGACTGCCACCCACGGCAAATCAATCTCAATCCAAGTTTCGTGCGGTATCAGGTGGTGGCCGGGGTGCATCATCGAGCCGCCTGGATTGAAGGGCGCGAATCCGAGTTCCACCAACCGGTCGAACGTGGAACAAAAGTTCCAGTAGTTGTCCGGCCAGTTGCCCTTGGAGATGGGGCCGCTGATGTAAATGCGGGGCCTCATGCCGTGCGCACCTCGTAGTCGGATGACAGCCGGAAGTTGTTGACGTTGTAGGAGTTGTCGATGCTCACATCCACCGCCGAGAATCCCCAATTCCATTTGTTCGTACGGGCATACTCTGGCGTCAAATCGCACAAGCAGCCCTGTGTCCATGTCGTACATTCACGGTGCCACATATCCGGTTCACAGTGCGTGCTGGTGCGATGCAAGTGGCCGGAGAGGCAGGAGTGATTCAGTCGCAGGAAACTACCGCGTGCGGGGTTCACTGGCGAACCGCCCTTTTGCATTTCGTGGCCGTGCAGGATTGGCAGTTCGCCAGCGAGGATCGGGTTATCATCCACTCGCTCAATGCCCAGTGATTCAAATTCCAGGCTCTCATGCAGTTGGATGTTTTCCAGCTTGCAAAACATCGGGGCGTTATTCCACAGGTAGTGATCCCATCGCTGCTCGTGGTTGCCGAGCTTGAATATCATGCGCGCCTTGGGGAACTTATACCGAAGCCACTGCAACCCCTCTTTGCACATCTCGATTTCGTCGGCGAAGTCACGCTTCTTCGGGTCTTTCTGCCAGCGGGATATGTTGTAAAAGTCCGCATAGTCGCCGTTGAGCAACAGCACATCCGGCTTGATCTTCCGCCGCCCGTACTCAACCGCTGCCTCCAATGCCTTCACGTCGTGATAGGGAATGTGAACGTCGGAGAGCGAAAGAACCTTAGCAGGGCCGTCGATCTGAACCGACTGCCAAGGCTCGGCGAATGATGGCGGGCAAGCGGGTTTCCATCCAGCCTTACCAGCGGGCTTCGGTATTTTGTTGGCGGCTTTCACGCGGGATGCCTTGCCGTGTTGGCCCCGGACCTTGCGGATTACGTTGCGAGCCGCTTCGAGATTACTAAATCGCTCTCGGTTCTCATCGAACAACCGCCTGGCTAGCGTGCGATTTTGCGAGTCGGGGAACTGGCGGCACAATTCGCGGGCGAGGTCCATTCCTGTCGGGGCCTTCTGCATCAACTCGCCCTCGGTGGTGAATCGGGAATCAATTGCAAGCCGAGAAAGGCGAGCACGTCGGGGCGGAAAAGAATCTCCGCGAAGTCGGCGCTACTGTCCGACACGTACACTTCATCCAAGTGATCGAAGGCAGCGTGCTGCCATTCGTGGTGAAGTATCTCTAGCTTCTTCTTGGGCGTGTTCGACGGGTGGATGCGAATGCGCTTTAGTTCGCGGTTGCAGTCCCCGTCTGTGTCACGGGGCAAGCGGTGGTCGGCAAGAATGCGCCACCGAACGCCAAGAATCTGCGTAAAGAAATCTAACTTCGGCATGCGCGTTTTCCCGCGCATCACCTCAGACGCCGCTAATATCATTGCCCAGAACTCCGTTTCTGTCAATCCGCTGGTTAGTTGCTCACCCCGACCATTGTGTTTAACTGTCTAGTGGCCCGGCCATGTCCATCGCTAGCAGTGCCCGGATAGGGGCGTTTGTGCAACTTCTCCCACGCCTTCACCGCTGCGCAGTAGACGCAATCCTGGCGCTTGTGCTTGGGCCTGCCGCAGATGGCGCAAATGATGTTGCGCATCCGGCTGGTGGGTGAGGGGGTGATTTTCCAGAAGTGCTTGCTGTTGGGCTTGGGCTTCTTGCTCATGCGTCGATCCCACATGGTTGTCCGGTTTTAAGGAAGTAGCAATTCTCTAACGCCCACTCGTAGGTGATGAACGGGCCGCATTCCAATTCGCCTAGTCTAGGGTTGGGGTGGTGTGAGTTTGCGGAGGGGCACTGCATCGAGTGGCGAGTATGTGTAACTGCCAGGAACTGAGAACATCTGCCGACGAAAACCATTCCATTCGCAAACCAGATGCTGACCAGACCTCCTGCGGCAAAGATATTGCAATCCACCCTCAAGTTCTTCCACCGCAATCGGCCCCTCGCTCGCGAGAGAGCGGAGGGAGGCGGCGATTTCTCTAAGCACCTTTGGCATCTCCGGGGACACCATGCCAGCGTCTACGCACTCGCGGAGGTGTCGCGACAGGCTTTCGAGGACATCAGCGTTCTCTTGGTGCGTGCTCATGGCTTTCCTTTCGCAAGGTGGGCGGCGTACTCGGCGAGCGTGGCGATGGTGGCCGACAGTTTCAGCACGTCTCGAACGCGGCATTCGTCCATGCGAGGCTTGAACCGGCCGCACTTGCAACTCGTCAGGTCGCCAAGCCCTTCGTCAAGGTGAATCAGACCGCAGTGGTCGCAGGTAATCAGTTCGTGAATCACTCGTTGCTCACCGCTGCCCGGCGCTGCGGGGGCGTGGGGCGGGAGGGCACGAATGGCATTTAGGAGGCTGCCAAGATTGCTGCTAGTCTCGACAACCGTGCGGCCGTTTAGCTTGTCTGTGCCGGTGACAAACATTTCAGCCATCCACGACTCGCCGTAGTTCTGGCGCACCTGCCACCGCTCGAACCACGGCTCTGGAAACCTTCGCTTCAACTCCGCGACAATCTGCTCTTTCACTTCGTTAGCGGGCATGGTTAATCCTCCACTTCCAGAAGATCGAGCGTCTGCCCGGCGAACTCGTGGGTGCAGTCGCTAAGGAATTGAATCTTGCCATCGTTCACAAAGCTGTGGCACACCTTTTCAGCTCTTCGCTCACCTCCGCAATCCGATGGCACCGTAAAGTCGGCTCTCGTGAGGATGCTCGGTTTCAGCGTTGGCATCTCAATATCACCGTTCCAACTCCAATTGCCGGTGCCGGCTCTGGTTCCTTTCAGTTGCACGGGAATAAATCTATCTGGGAACGGTCCAGGGCAATGCAACTGAACGTGCGTCGCCTCTTGCGCCTCGCACGGAAAGTACCCCTCTCCATAAACCAGTTTCATTGGCTTTGCTTTCACGCCTCTCCCCCTTCCCGCGCTGCGGGATGCGGCTCTGCGGGCTCCCGCTTTGGTTTTCCGTGAAGTTCCATCGACTTGCGGCACGTTTTATCGAGTCGCAGCCAAAGGTCCGCCGAAGTGCCGAACGCCTTGGCGATGCCTTCCGCCATCTCTTGCCCCAGGAAAATGTTTGGGTCTTCAAGTCGAATTAACTCTATGGCGCAAAGGTTGATGCTTGCGTCGCCGCCCATGCGAACGGCCATTTCCTCAACCGTCCAGCCGCGGGCCTCTATTTCGTCGGCAAGGTACTCCCATGTAGAGAACGCTTGAATTGGAACATGCTCCGGCACTTGATCGGTTGGCATTAAAGGGGCTCCGGGGGTTGGGTTACGGGGTCGGGGTCCAGCCTGGTTTGTTGTGGCTTTCGAGTTTACGGCCGTCTTTCAGTTGCCCATACACCCAGCAGAATCCATCGGCATCTGGTGTGCGGCGTCCTGGTTTCCCGTTGAACTCGCCGGCTCGGAAGTGGTCCATGAATTCGCTGTACGTCACCTGCACGTATTCGCGGCAGGCTGGCTGCTTGCCGTCACGGTCTCGCCATGCCTCGCGGTCATCGTTCCAGCACTCTTGGTTGAGCCACGTACTGGGCATCTTCACGTACTGCCCACGGCCCACGTCGCTCGCTGCGTAGGCTTTCGCGGCGGCGATGATCGTGGGGGCGTCGGCTTTGGCCAAAGCGTTCACGAACGCCTCACGGGCTCGGGGCTTGGATTGCTTCCGGCCACGCGGAAATGCCTGCCAAAATTCCTCAAACAAAGAACCAACTTCATCTTCATCTTCAACTTCAGTGTTTTGCTCGATGTTTGCTTGATGTTTGCTTGGGCTTGCACGGCCACCCAAAGAACCCGCTTTTCTCCGCTTTTCTCTGAGGTTTGCGTCCCGCACCATGCGGCGTGAATAAACCAGACCTGTCGAGGAGATGCTAGGAACTCCTGCTTCGATTAGCTCGGACAAAAGGGACTCGTATTCGGCCGAAGCGCATCCGCACCTGCGTGCGATGGTTTCCGGGGGCATAGGCGAGCCGTTGAGTTCGAGGTAGCCGTATCGGTCTGACTTATGTGCAAGAAACATCATTCGCAACCACAGCCCCTGAGCGGCCAGGGAGCAGCCGGCAATCGGGTCCAACACCCAATCGCCGGGGTAAAGTTGAATCGCTGGTAGGTTCTCTTTGGCCATCCGTTGCCTTCTACTTCACAATCCGTAAACCGCTTCCACAATCCGCCGATGCTCCGATGGGTCACGCCCTGGTGGGCAGTCCGCCAACTCGCGTTCGATGATCTCTTGCAGCCGGGTGCGGCGATGCTTCACCGCCTCTAGCCGCTTGTAGTAGTCACAGCGAACTTGGGGCTTGGCCGGCTTGCGGTGTAATGTTCGCGGCACTTTTTCCTCCTTTAGAAACCTGCGGATGTCTTTCAGGTCGTAGCCGGTGCAGGCTGCCAAGTCACGGGCGCTGGTCGGCGTGGTGCTCTTGGCTGCGATTCGCCTCACCCGACTCCGTTCGTTTCGTCCCAGTCCCATCGCTCCCTCACTCCTATGTACCGGCTCCCCGCAGCCAAGAAATAGCTACCATCTCAGGTGCTCGCAAACCAACTCCATGCGCTTCCGGCGGGTGAGCCCGGTCGTAGCGCAAAATACATTCCATTCGTCAAGCGTCATGTGCCAATCAACATCCATCTTGCTCAGTACGTCGCGGGCAATCATCGCGTCTACCTCAGTGGCGAAGCCGTCGAGTACGCTAAAGCCGCTGCCTTCGTCCATTACCTGCCAACTAGGCGGACGGGTTTCGCCGGTTGATAGCCATGTACAAGTGGCGAACTCAACTGTCAGTCCCATCTTCTCCCTCCCCGCCTCGCTGGCGGCTGGATTACGGATTGGTTCTTACGACTTGGAGGCAGTCCACGGGGGGCGGGGTGAATGACTCGCCAAATAAGCGGGACAGCGATGCTGCGGAATGCGAGGTATAGTGATCACCTGGAAAGCATGAGAAACCGCCGCCGACCGAATTTTTCGTTGGCTGCGTCCGCGAAACTAGCCAGCAGTCGCCAGCTGTTCGATACACCCACAGCCCCTCCAACCACGCCGGCGCACTCGCAATCCATTCCGTCACAGGATCGGGCTTGCGGCGGAGGATGGGCCATTGAGCCTCTGTCTCACGCTGGGATGTCATCCTGGTTGGCGACCAATCGCTGCCAAGGTACGTCTCTCCATACCGCACGGAGCGATACTCCCCCGTCGCTTCCCAGCCTTCCGGTACTTCAATCTCAAGCGTTACTTGCTGCTTTGGCATGTGCTGGCTCCTTAAATGTGCTTCGGTTGCTCGGGGGTGGTCATGGTTCGGACTCCTGAGTGGGGGCGGGGGATGGAAAACGATGCGTACGTTAATCACCTAGACCAAGACCCAGACCCAGACCCAGACCAAGACCTAGACCTAGACCAAGACCCAGACCCAGACCAAGACCTAGGCCTAGACCAAGACCCAGACCCAGACCTAGACCAAGACCGCCATCGCTGCTTCTGTGATCGAATCACTTCAGTGATCTCCAATTAAGGTTTCAAAATTCCCCAACTCTCAATCGCGTTCATCTGCACACGCCACGCATTCGGGAGCGGCTGGAAATCCTTCCATGTCTTGTCGCCAAGCGGCCCCGTCTCGTACACGATGCCAGCGTTTTCTAGTAGCAGGTAGGTCGAGTTCACGCCGACTAGATCGCCGGTGTAAATGTAGTTGAGGCAAAAGAACGTGACTCGCTCGCCCAACAGCGACTCGAATCCATCGGTGTCATCGACCTGCACAATCTTCTTCATGGCTAATCCTTTCTGTGGTTAATGCGGGCAACTCGCCTCGCCGAACTTTGACTTCCGGTGGTGCTGCAATCCGCAGCCGCACCCTGTCGCCCTTCCGACTTGCGTACTCAATCACCACGTCACCAATGACGATGGTTTCTCCAATCTTCCGTGATAGCGTCAGCGACATTCCGTTGTCCCTTCCGTTTGTAAGAGCCACCCACCCGCTCCATGCGGGCAGGCGGGAAAAACTCAGTCCGTGAAACTAGCGACTCTCTGCAAATAATGCTTCCTGCTCCTTGGTGTCATGCTCTACGCGGCGGGCCTTGCGTAGCACGTTCTCAACCATTGGTTCCTCAATCTCCGTAATCGGGATATGGACGTTGAGCGGCTTAGTGCTGCCAATCCGATTAGACCGCTTGACGCATTGATAGTAGGCTTCGTAACTATCTTGCAGTCCGCTGAAAACTTGCCGAGTGGCGACTTGTAGATTAAGACCGAAGCCAAGTATCTTTGGCTTGCTTATGAGTGTGTGAGTCTCGCGGGCCTTGAAGCGTTCGATCATCGGCACCCGCTGGCCCATTGGGGTTGAACCGCTCATCGACTCGCCACCAATGACGGTGTGCAAATAGTCTTGCTCTTTGTCGTAGAGGCACCAGACCAGCGTTGATTCGTCCTGTCGCCATTGACCGATTAAGTCGTGGATGTATTGCGGTTTGTTTGTCTCAAACGCTCGCCCCTTCCAGAACCCTTTCGCCACCTGCCCATAAGCAGCCCGCTTCGTGATGCCACCGGCCCGCGTAGCGACCAGTGTGCCGAGTTCTTTGTGAATCCAATCCTTCTGGTCCTGCGTCATCGGCACTTCGTGCATATGGGTGTGGATTGGCGGTATGGCTTCGCTGTTGTCCTTCCATCCGTAGGTCGCCGGGTTACTTAAGAAGATGCACCAATCCGAGAGCGACCGATAGAACGGGCGGAGGGCGTGCGGCTTCAACTCCCACCGCTCATCCGTCTGGCCACGGTTCACAAAATACTTGGCTAGGAATGCGTTTACCGTGGGGAAGCGATCCAGGAACACGGCAGAGTTTGCATACTCGATGCGGTCGTTTGGCGCGGGCGTACCGGTCAAGCACAACTTCCAATCCAATCCCTTACCCAGTCGCAAACAGATCCCCGCGTAGTTGCCGTAGTGGCTCTTGAGAATCGACGACTCATCGAGAACCAGTGCGCCCAACCGCCCTGGCTGCGTGTCTTTTTTGAGGGCCTCGTAGTTAGTGATGCCGATTTCGTCGCCGTCACTTTCCAGCCATGTTTGCAAGTTTGCCGCTTTGATAATCTCCACCGGCAAGTCGGCACCGTAGAACCGCTCCACTTCGCCGGCCATCTGCCGGACCACCAGCGGCGGTGTGATAATCAACACCCGCTTCTTATCGCCCAACCGCTCGCGGACATGCCGGGCGTAGCTCAGTAGGATTAGCGTCTTTCCTAATCCGCAATCTGCGAACACGGCGAACTTTTGCCGCTCCAATGCCATGCGGGTGATGTCCCGTTGGTAATCGAATAACCAGTCTTCGGGCGTGTACGTGGTATGGGTCAGTACCGGCGAAAGACCCAACCGGTCGGCGTACTCGTCCGGGAAGCTGGCAACCCGGCCGCGAATGCTCCACGCGGGGAGCTTCTTGACCGCAAGAAATGTTTGGTAGCTTTCCGGGCTACGCGGATTTAACAGCACTTCCATCAAACCGCCTCCTGAAACAAGCCAAGCTGCTCATGCTCTTTTGATTCCGCTTTGGCGCAGTTTTCTCGCGCCGCCCGAATGTATTCGTCTTTGATCTCCGTCCCGTAGAACCGCCGGCCCAGCAGCAGCGAAGCGTAGCCCTCGCTCCCGATGCCAGCGAACGGCGAGAACACAATCTCATGCGGGTTGGTGTAGAGGCGGACCAGCCGCCGAATCACCGGCAGTTGCAGCGGGCAGATATGCTTCGTGTCTTTCTCGCCGCGACCGTCCGCAACATTCAGAGTGTCCGTATCGCGGATGTCAGTCCAGCAGCCTTCGGCCCATTGAATCCAATCATTGCGGCTCACCTGCCCCTCAGAATCCACGGGCACCGCGTTGTCGCCGGGCACCCGGAACTTAATCAGGTAGTCCGGCAAGCAGCCCCGCGACTTCGCCCGGTCAGATTCCAGTCCTGCAAATTGCAGTTCCCGCGACCGCGTGCGAATCGCTTGGGCCTGCGGATTCTTGCGAACCGCCCAATCGTACTCATAGACTAGCCCAGCCCGCTCACCCAACCGAATGTTGAGCCCGCGAAAATCGCACAGCCCCACTTCGCCCGTCCGCTTGAGGCGGGGTATCTGCATGACATGGACCACAATGGCCCGCCCCGGCTTCACGATCCGCGATAGCTGGTGGAAGAAAAACGAGAGATGCAACTTGGCATCGCCCCGCATGTCCTCACTATTGCCGATGTCGCTCTCTGAATCGGTGTAAGCGTAGAGCGATGGGAATGGCGGAGAAAACACCGAGAAGTCCACCGATGCGGCGGGCATCTTCGGCATGTGCTGGATGCAATCCTCTTGCACCAGTTTCCAGCGTTCATCTTTATTGAGCAATGTTTTCATGTTGTGTCCTTAAATTTCCCCGCCTCACCTCCGAGTTGCTCGGCGGGGGTGAAAACTAACTTCCTGCGATGGCGTCCATGATGCGTCCTAGCCCATCGGCCTCTTACTCTCGTTCCGATCCTTGATTTGATGCCTCTAAGATCCGTTCTCCAATCCACTGGGCGACTTGGGGCACGACGGCGTTGCCGAGGCATCGCAATCTGTGTGACCTATTGGGAATCCCATCAGCCACTCGACCCACAGCGGGTTCGCTGGACCACCAAGAACCGTGGACAGGGCTCTGCCACCCTGAGCAAATGGTTTCCGCCTGTAGCCCGTTTCCGAAGCTACGGGGGT